>Ga0153924_1000059_pt1 | contig 81613 bp, 75 predicted proteins | sample TSNJ008MetaG_FD_104709 | JGI IMG/M metagenome (GOLD analysis project Ga0153924, IMG submission 104709) | Attine ant fungus gardens microbial communities from New Jersey, USA - TSNJ008 MetaG | ecosystem: Host-associated > Fungi > Mycelium > Unclassified | place: USA: New Jersey, Wharton State... | reverse complement strand
CAAAAACCAACAACAGCCCGCCCATAATATACAACGTATTTTCTATCATAAGTCCTTATACTCCCTTTTCATATTTCTACTTTGCGCAACGGCTGCATGGCGGCAAGGTCATCTGTTCATCCAACGCCTTCTCATAAACCGTCCGTTTCAGCCCGCTGCAGCTTAATTCACTGTGGTAATTGGTGCCTGTATCAGTGACATATACCTGATGCTTTTCATCATGGCTACTACATCTTTCGCAGCTATAGTACTTACCACCATACACATTCCTAAGACTTTCGATCTGGCCAAAAAAAACTGTCTTAATAGATAAGTTCAGATGCGTACAGTTTTGTGAAGCATGATATACTTTTCCATTCTCTGCCACATAGACCGTGGTTTTCATGGATTCTTCATTTGAATCACCTCCCTGTCCCCGATAACCTGTCCACGCTTTTGCAGACACGCATTGATGTATTGACAAATAAGATATATCAAATACATCAATAATATTCTTAATCCTGTAGTTGATAATCAAATCTATCCTTTGGCTTTCCTCATCAAGCTTTGTTTTGCTAAAATCAATACCAAAAGCACCTCCGACGATCCCTGAACCTGATATATAATCCATATCCAGATTACGTAAAAACTCCAGATAAAAGAAGCCTTCTCTGTACTTCTCCTCATAAGCATATGTTGATGCCGCCTTAGCCGTGTTCACCAAGCTTTGCTGGAGAGTCTCATAGGTATATATTATTTGAATCAGATAGAGAATAGCAATTATTGTAAATAAAAAAATAGGCAATACCAAAGCGGCTTCCACTGTTAATGACCCCGGTTTAAGAAGGGCAGATAGGAATGCCCTTTCTTTACGAATAATTTTATTTCTTTTTAAATTAGTATTGTTTTTACTATTTGGTTGGGCATCGCATGGTTTAATCCGGAGAGTTTGATTATTTATTGTAGAATTGATGAGTTGAAATAAATTTAGTGTGTATGGTTTGTAAAAAAAGGACATTCCTATCCACCCTCCTTTCCGAGATTTTAATAGCAAATAGATTCTTTTGATGTGAACTTATACGTTCTATTTTGACTGTTTGTGAAAATCGATGATATTGAATAATCAAATTGACAGCTCAAACCAAAAATACAATTTGAAATACTAAAATTTGAATACCCTTCGACTTGGCGAATATTAGCTTCAGCAAGATTTAATACTCTAGACAGCTTCTTTTCTCTGTTAGTGGTAAACATAAAGAACCTTAGGTAATCTGCATAAGTGACGCCTTTTGTCTCTGTTTCTTCGTCTGACTTGTCCGCATAGTTCCCCAATTGATCCGCAGCTAAATTGGTGAGATTCTCAAGAGACAAATTCCAGTTCTGGCTGTTTTTCGTAATCGGAACACGCTTCCCCTTCATCAGTGCCCTGCAGTCAACAATAGCTTCTGCATATGCCCATGCATAGATAATAAGTAGGTAAATAACCCTCTGCAAAAATGGCATGAATATCATTGCCGCAATTGAAGTTGCCAGAGCATCAGCCGCTGATGACTTGGCCCGATCACCCAATAAGTAACCAGTATTAAATAAAGAACGGATAAATATAATTCTATTGGCAATACTTCCCAGATTCTTGGCATCCTGACTATGTCCGCTAATGATATATTCCACTTCATATTGTAGTGCTGTCGGTTTTTTAATTGAACTTTCATAAGGTCCATATTTGAACTTCTCGAGAATATATTCGTTAACAAGAAGCGTCTCAACGCTCTCATTTGCCATATCCAGCAAATTTTTCGGCATTTCAAATTGGTTTAGCTGCTTTGAAAAATTATCCGAATCTTCAAAATCAGTCAATTGCTCCCACAACTTCTCTTCTTTAACCGAAAAGCTGACATCAGCTTGGGAAAGATCTGCATTTGATATTTCTGTAGACTTATCCACAACCAAAGCCAAAATTCCTGATTTTAACAACAATGCAAGTGTCTTTCGTGGATCTTTAGTGCTGCCGCTTTCATTCTCCTTTTTGTCGGAGCCCTCCTCCGGTGTGGCATCTGTTTCCTTTGCAGCTTCCTCCTCCGCTTTTTTTGCGGATTTATTTTCTTTGTTTAATTCTTCCAGGTAATTGTCTTTCTTCTCCTCGATACCACTAGCAGCATCTTGTTTGCTGATTTTATTCAATATATCCTTCAAGTCTTCTGTACCACGATGATACTTCATATACTTAACAATTTCATGCTCTAGAATCTGAAAATCATAATCAGAAAGGCTCGTCATAGAATCAATCGAAACCTGATTGATTTCCGCTTTAAACCAGTTGATTCTCCTAAAAGAGTGATCATCGGCTCCGGCATTATAATTGATATATGTATTTATCATTTCTTTAATCTTGCCTTCATCCGGCTCTGAATTCCCATACCCAATATCAACAGCGAATAGTCCATAACGCTCTTTCAAAGGAATATTATAATCCGTCAGAAAAGCTTCCATTGCCAGGTTTGATGCCCGTGCCATATGATCCTTTCCACCCTGAATCCTAACCACATCAATAATTCCCAGTGCTAAAGAAATCATCAACATCAATACTAGGCTTAAAAAAACTGTAATTTCACCACGTCCTGTCAATCGGCACATACGCTTTAAACTGAAGAGCTCTGACTCGTTATCTTTTTGAAAATCGACCCAACGATTTTTGTCAACTGTTCTTTAAAAATTAATACCAAACCAATTAAAACCACCAATATTAGAATAACCTCAACAACGCCAATAGCATCTTCATCTTTTATAAAACCTCTAATATAATCCATGCTTTCCTCCTATAGATTGATCGAAATAAATGCCGGAAACATAATAATGATAAGAACAATAACCAGCAAGCACACCATCGGCATCAATAGTTTTGTTCCTGCTTCCTCACCAAGGCATTTTGCCCTTTCCCTGCGAGCTAATTCCGCCTCCCCAGCCACTTCGATCAGCAAATGGCCGGTTCCTTTAGATCCTTTTTTTAAACATTGTATGATTAGAGAACTAAACTTTAAATACTGCCAGATCGTGCATCTTTTTCCAAAGGCCTCATAAGCGCTTACCTCTGTCATTCCATTCTCCATTGCATTCACAGCTACAGTCATTTCCTCATAAACATATCTTTTAGATTTTTTGATAACTGTCTTTTGATTTTGGCTATTTTGATAATCAAAAACCAACTTCTCCCAAGCATTTCTTATAGTCATTCCTGCATTAAGAAGCAGCACCATTTTATGTATGATCTCCGGGTAATCAAGGAGCAGTTGATCATTCCTGACTTTTAATGTATCTTGAAGCTTCTGATCCTTATAGAAGAATAGCCCAAAAGCCATCATTATCCCTATTAAAGTGATTTGCCAAGACATATTATTCTTCGGCTCACTCCACTGTAGTTGATAATCGCCCACTTCCTTAGGAAGCTTTAAGTCAGAATCAGTAATAGTGCTAAGATCAGCTGCTTCCAATTGCTGGCTAATCTCTTGGATCAGCCTCTCTTTATCCGATAAATCCGGACGCACTATTTTTACTGGGATGGTGTATTCCATGAGGTGTTCATAGTAACTGACCTCCGCAGTCACCGAGGTTATCACTCCCTCTTTGGCTATATTTTCCATTACAATTTCACCGTTTGAACTTATGAAATCGTAATTCTCTATTTTCCAGTTAATGGATACCCCTGTATCTGGGATTGTATGGAAAAAATGTAACGGCTGAGTAACAGCCTCCAGTGATTCATTATCCCCTGGTAAAGCACTGTCAATATAGCTTCTTGAGCTTTCAAATAAGTTCTTGATCTCATCAGGCCCATACTTTCTTTCGCTAACTTTTACTTCTATCGCTTCCGTTTCAACTATATCGTCTGAAGATATCAGCAGCTTATATGAAGCTTCGCCCTGCCCATGAGAATTCCTTTCAATTAAACCATCTTGACTAATAATACTATTTTGCGGCAATGATAAAGAAATAGCGATTGAAAGCACATTGATCAGCAGTAAGGCTTCCATAACCATGCATATTTTTAATACATAGTGCTTTTCAGCCATTCTCCCCGGCACTTCTAAAGGGTAAAGATATTTCATCGAATCCAAAACCTTATTAGGACGATGCTTAAGCCAACGGTCATAGACAAATAATCCAAATGGAAAGAACAATTTGTGAAAACCTTTCTGGGTATTTTGCTTTGAAATATACACTTTTCGATATCCCATAAACATAATGCATATCACAATAAAGCTAAGTATTAGTAAACCATTAAACCATATCATACTTCTCCTTTCTTAAATCTCTATCCTTAAAATTCTAAATCCCCATAAAACAATTAATATGTAAGCAAGGAAACAAACGGACATCACTACTATGCCAGCCACACTTCCATAAAGGGGATTTAAAAAACCAGGCAAAAATATCTTCAGATATAATATAATGCCAATAGGAATAATACACATAATCTTAAATTCATTTCGTTTAGAAGCTACTACTGTGTTAATTTCCTGTTCAACCTCTAACTTAAGGCTAATGCTATTTACAGTCATCTTCACAATATTCAAAATACTTCCGCCGCTCCTTTTGGCTATGCCAATTATCTCACTAAAATTTCTTATATCCCCATCGCCGCTTCTTAATGCAAAATCTTCAAGACATTTCTCCAATGTAACATTCATTTCAAGCTTTTGCGTTATATAATAAAATTCGCGAACAATTAAATCCTCTTTCTTATAAATCATCTGCAGATCATCTGCAGTACGTCTAAAAGCTGATTCCAGTGAGCTTCCTGCACTGATTAGCCCATAAAGAATGATAATCGACTCTTTAAATTGGCTTTTCAACATATCCTTCTGGCGACGGATTAATACTGCTTTGATGTATTTAAAATATATCAATATGACAGGAAGAAAAATAATAAACGATATTACTGATTGATACACAATAAAAGATATCATTACATCTAGAGCCAATCCCTGAAAAAAATATTTGATATAGTCTTTTGTCGTAAAAGAATACTTGTTATAGTTTATAGAATATAAAACAGTCTTTTTTGCCATAATTATTCCAGCTTTAGTGCTGCTGCATGAAGTTTCCTTTGATTCATCAACCGGTTTCCAGTACTTTTTAGATGTCCTCTGACTTTCAATCTGTCTGCAGCGTTATATTCTCCTGCCTCCATCGCCCAACATTGATCGGCACTATCTGAATCTTCGATAAATTCATATAATGGATTCAGCCTAATCTCATCATCGATATATTCTTCAACCTCTACGATTTCCAGCACTCTTCTTGACTTATCTCTAAGCCTTCCTAAATGTACAATAATGTCAATGGAAGATGCTATCTGCTTTCTAATTGCCGGCAGCGGAATATCCATTCCCGTTAGAATCATCGTTTCAAGACGCGAAACCATATCCTCAACCGAATTGGCATGTCCTGTGCTTAAACAGCCATTGTGGCCTGTATTCAGCGCATTGAGCATATCGATAGCCTCCGATCCCCGGACCTCACCCACTATAATTCTGTTGGGCCGCATCCGCAAGCTTGTCTTTATCAAATCCCGTATCGTTACTTCATTCTCGCCTTCCGTATTGGCATTCCGCACTTCTAATTTCACTAGGTTTTCTACTCCCTGGATCTGAAGCTCCGCACTGTCTTCTATCGTCACAATCCGCTCATCTTTCGGTATATAATTGGCAAGTGCATTCAACATCGTCGTTTTACCTGAACCGGTTGAACCGGATATAAATATGTTGTAGCCTGCAATAACAAGTTTCTTAAGAAGCTCCAAAGCTTCTTCATTGATAGACTCCAGCTTAAGAAGCCTTTCTACAGTTATTGGTTCTTTTCCAAACTTTCTAATGGTAAGAATCGGACCGTTAACTGCTATCGGCCTTAAGACAACATTCACCCTTGAACCATCTTCTAAGCCTGTGTCTACAATCGGGGAGCTCTCATTAACATGGCGGTTCGCCCGAGCGACAATTTGCTGAATAACATCTTCAAGCTTTTCAATTGACTCAAAATGCTTGTCCCACAGAATTATTCTTCCTTCTTTTTCATAATAAATTGCTTCATCACCGTTAACCATGATTTCAGTAATGTCATCATCCTCAATCAGCTCCTGTAATAGGTCCAGACGCCGGATAGCATTAAAGATCTCCTGTTTTATTGTCAGCTTCTCAATCGTGCTGATGTAATGCTCCCTGCTCTTTTCACGGATAACAGCCTCTATCAGCTCTGATACAGCAATATCATCCCAGATTAATTGAGTATCTATACGGCTTAATACTTCCCCCTGAATTTCTTTTTTCAAGTCATAATATCTCATCAAGTTCGGCCTCCTGCTTAACTCATTCTATTTAATTTCTCTTTCAATTCTAACGATCTTCTGGAGTAGCTGTTCCATTCCCATAAATGCCAAAAAATGTTCAAAACCTTCTAACTTCCTCATGCTCTTTTCTTCATTAATAAATGGTAGATATAAAAAAGTACACACATTCAACAGCTCAATCTCTTGAGGCATTCCACCAAAATCTATAATAATCCTTTCATATTCGCTATATTTTATCAATTCGTCAAAAAAAGCAATCCATTCTTCTTTGGCAAGCTCCCTGACATCAAATATACATGTTGCAGGCGGAATAAAATCAATCCCATCTTCTCTCAAAACACTCTTCTCTATCTTAGAGACCACATTATTCTTATTTTCTTTAAAACAAAATATAATATCCGACAAACCCTCCTCACCGGATGGAAGCGTCGAGAATTCTTCCATCGTAATAAATAAAACTCTATATTGATTAGACATTTCTTTGCTTAATTGCATGGCAAATTCTGTTTTCCCTATACGGCCGATGGGTGAATATACCCCCAGAAGCTGTGTATCAGATTTTACCACAATACCGTTCCTGTATGGTAAATTATCATTCCTTTCTAAATATATATTTAATAAAAAATTATAAATCTTCTCCGCTGATTGATATTTCATTAAAGCTAAATGCTTAGCGTACTCTTTCCCTAAGTTCCCTTCGTTAAGGATAATAGTTGTTACATCTATGCCAAGCTGCTCTAGTTCATCACATAAGAGCGATGAGCTTATAAGTAACATACACCCCTTTCCATTTATATCAGATAAGCTGTCAATGTTCGTATATATACTCACAATAAAAGGCGAATCTGTCTTTCTGCTGATATAATCAGCTAATCTTTCCACATATCTTTCTTCCCTGTCGCAAATGATTAATTGCGAATTCTTCACTTAATACCTCCTTCTTGTTAAACATAACTTAATATACATAGGATAACTACAGACAAACCAATTGGAAGCGAAAAATGTATAACATACTCCCTATTCTTTTCTTCAACGTTATAGTAGGGCGTTAATTTCTTTGTATGGATTACTTCCAAGACATAATCGGTAAAGTATTGTAAACGACTTACGACAATCCCATATCTCACCATCTTTGCTAAAGAGATCACGGCTCCAATGACAAACGCCAATATAATTGCTCTGAAACAAAATGATGTTCTCATAAATACACCTATGACAGCAAACAACTTAATATCCCCCGCTCCAAGTACAGAGCTAATGTATAAGAAAAACAGTAATCCAATGGGTATCATTCCCCATATAATCGAACAAAGCAACCCATATAAACTCTGCTGCGCTAAATTATGTAAACTTCCAATGCTTATGCCTATGATGATTAATTTATTGTCAACTTTATAATATTTAAAATCCATATATACAGCTATAGCTAAAGTCAGAATCATACATGCCTGTTTCGACAGTTCCAATATATCACCTCTATTTAATTGTCAGTTTAGGGAAAATAAAAAGATATATAATCAACAAGAGTGAAAGATTTTGTATACTGATTATATATCTATTTATACCCAATTGTCTAGCCCCTATTTAAATTTCTTTACGACAGAATTCTACAATAATTTACAGCGTTTTCTTTTATGACAGCATCTGATAAATTCCGATAATATACAGCATGATCACACCCGGTGAACCTAATATACTGCTTGTGGTTATTGTCAAGGCATTAACGCCTACAGGGCTTCCTATATTGAGGAAGTTTAATATAAGATTTATCACAAAAATAAATATGCCGCTTGCCACGCCACGGATCAACCACCTGATAACAATCTCCTTTTGATGTACGAATAGGCTAATGATAAAGACAATCAGGCATATGCCGATAATCATAAGTAAGATTTGATTCTGAGTCATATAAAACTCCCAATTACTTAATTAATATAAGCATATGCCTGTTCTGTTTCTAATATGTTGGTTATTTTAAAGGTTAATCAAGCTGCCAAAATCCTGCGGCAATAGCCTTACCATATCTGCTTCTTCATATTTATTATCTAATACGGTCATAAATAAATTTCTCATATTACGCTGATCCAGATTGACAATAGCCTGGTCAACCATAGCTGTAATGTCCTCATAATTAATGACAACATCGGCCATTGTCTGCTCCTTAAAATAATCCCGCAGCTGCAAAGCGGTTTCCTTAGCCAGCTCGTGCCCCCGCTTCTCGATATAGCCTTTTGCCAGCGTCACCAGCTCCATCTCATTATATTTTACAACATTAATGACATTTAAAAACTTCGCTCGCAAATCCGGATACTTCTTCCATAATTTAAAAATATCATCTTCATAGCTCTCAAGTATAATAGCTACATCCTGATTATCATTATTGACTTCCTTCTTAATAATCTCAACTGATGAAGCCGACAGCTCATCTGCATTCTCAATAATCAGGCAGCCGCCATTAATCTTCTTGAAGATAACAGAAAAATCTCTAGTATTCAGGTCTGCCGCTGTCGCCCTTACAATCTTGGTTTTATCACAAATTCCATATGTATTCAATGCTTTGGCTATGCCGATCGCAATCTGAGACTTAACGCTCTTGTCACTGCCGATAACCACAAAGTTAATATCATAAGGTGCCAATATGTCAAACTTATCTGCCCCCGTATCTTCAAATTTATTAAAGGTCTCTGCCAGCTGCTGCTGCACATCTAAAATATGAGGGACAGTTGCAAAAATATCCTTGACAGTATTTGGAATTTCTACGGAATCGGTAATCTCGTCCTCCTCATCCTCTTCTGATTCATCTTGAAAAAGCTTATTAAGGAACGTTTTATCTTCCTCAGAAATCTCAATTGATTCTTCTGGTACCTCTTCACCATCATCAAATTCATCAAATTCTTCTGTTCCTGCGGCTTCACCGTTATCCACAAAAATTTCCTCTTCAAAGAAATCCTTATCTTCTAAGGAAGGGATATTATCTATAATCTCATCTTCAAAATAATCGTCGTCATCATCATTAGAAGCAACCTCTTCTCTGAACTCTGTCACCGGCTCTTCTAAGCGCTCAGGATCTTCTAACGGTTCTGGTTCTTCTATGCGCCCCTCTTTAGCGCACTCCTCTTCTGATGATTTGACTTCTGGCTCTTCTTCGTCATCTTCCAGATATTTATCTTCCCAAGATGTTTCCGGCTGCTGCAAGCCGCCAAATAAAGTGTTGAGAGTTTGAGACATTTTTAGCTTTAGTGACATGTCATCTATCACTTCATCATTGTCTTCGATATCCTCCTCGCCCTCATCATCTTGCTCTACTAATCCTTCTCCTTCAGCACTAAAACCATCCTTCAGTGCTTGCTCTATCATGCTCAAGTCAATATCCTCTTCATTAAAAGAATCCCCGTCTTGATTCTCATACCGCGCCGGCGGTTCTGCTTGAATTCGTTCCTTAGCTTCAGGCGCCATGTCCTCTCTGGCCAAAGCTTCCTTCATTTCTTTATCTGCCTTCATCTTAGCTTCTTGTTGAGCAGCTCTGATCTTGGCTGCGGCCTTGATTTCCAAAATCTTCATAGCCTCCAGCTCCATCGAGTTCTGCTTATCAACAGTAGAAACCTCAGGCATAGGCTCACCGGTAATCTTGCATTTTAACGCAATAGCCTTATCTACATATTCGCCATGCCCAAACCATAAAATGATCTCATCACATTCTGAAATACACTTCTTGATCTCGCCGGACGCTTCATACAAGGTTGCCAGCTCATAAGCCCACTCTTCTATATATTCATAATCCTTTAATCGCTCTAACGTATCAATAAGAACAGATAAACGCTCTCCTTTACCCTTATCTAGCTTATACCGCAATATATATCTGTTTAAATCCTTAGATGCCACACCAATAAACTCTTTATAATAGTATTCTGCTTCCGCATATTCTCCCATGTTAATATACAAGGTGGTCAGTAAGTTTAATATCCTTCTATTTGATGGAGATTTATCATATGCTTTTAATACTATTTCCTCTGCTTCTTCATGTCTGCCACCTTTAATATACACTTCACCAATCAGACATAACATCGGGGCATTCTTTATTTTGTTAACATCAATATTATTAACCACTTCTAAAGCCGCTTTAAAATCTTTCTCTATGACATAAGCTTTTATCTGCTTGAGCATATCTGCTTCTGAGTTCCTGTCCAAACTTGTTCACTCCTTTATATATGGGTTTTTGTGTCTACTTAAAGTAGTTTAACATAATTACCCACAGTTAACAAGAGTATCGCATCATTTAGATAAAATCAAGGACCTCTTGTTCGTACTCAATTTTTACATAGTCAATCTGATCGATATCAACATTGGAGTGAAAATCAACAACAACCGTTTGCTGCTTGTTATCAATTAATTTCTGCCCCAGCACATAGTTGACATCAAATCTTCCCGAAATAGCGGGGGTCGCTCCTCTTGCCGGAACAATCAGCTGCACATTATTCATTTTCAGCATCCTGAAAATCGGCTCCCATATATAAATATCCTTAGCTGCGCCAAATGGATTGTCAATGAAAATGACTTTTTTCAGCTTTGTATGATCTATGTTTCCAGCGTATATGCTGGATATATAATTAACTATTCCAATCAGAAACTGAATATAAATACCTTGGGACTGACCTGCGCTTCCAACTGCCTCCTCATACTTTAAATATCGGCTTTGCTCCTTAATCCGTTCCCGTTTATACAAATTCAATCGGATATTATTCATATCTGTTACAATTACGGAAAATAAATTTTTCCAGGCAAGCTGATTCCTGATATACTTTAAGCGTTCATCATAGTCCTTGTAAGAGTCGCAGTTTTTAACAATCTTATCTATATATTCAGACATCCGCTGCTTTTTGTACTCTTCTCTTACATAAGGTATCTTAAGACTAATGATTTGTATCGGCTCGTCATCCATGGTTATTTTAGAGAGTTTAGACAGCTTATCCAATTCCATTTTGATATTATTACATTGTTGCAGGCATTGGCTTTCAAAGCTATCCTTAATCAATTCCATGTCACGGATTCCCTGACTGATGCTTTCTTTTTCCAACTTGATAATATCCCTGGTCTCATCAATATTGGCGATAAGAAGAATGGCTTCCTCACAATTTTTCGGAACCTCCACATGATTTCTTATCTCCTCTGATAATTCATAATCTTTCAAAAGCGTAAGGATAGAGACAGCATTTTCTTTTGCTTTGCTAAACTCGTTTTTCCGATGAAGTTCGTCCTTATAGAGCTTACCATACAAATGTATAAGCTTTTCCATTTTCCTTGGGATATCCAATTCAAAATCATAGGTTTCAGTTGTAAGCGTATACTTAACCTGCACTTGTCGGATTAAACGGTTAGCCTCCCTTTTATGATCCTCTAAAACTCTTAAGCGGCGCAGTCCTCTTTCAATTTTGGCTTCCACCTGAGCCAACCGATCTTTCATGGTAAGAAGGGAGGCCTGATGTTCTTCAATGAAGGTTTCATAGTCCATATTCTTTAAATCCACCTCTTTGAAAGCCCCATATCTTTCTTCAACAACCGATGTGGCATTTTCCACACTTCCAAATAGTTTATTTTTATCTTCCTTCGATTGTTCCAGCAGCAACCTTTGTTGTGCTATTTTCTCTTCTAATGTCATCATGCTTGCATTCAGACTTTCAATGACGCTTTCTTCTACCTGAATGAAGCCCACCGATCTAGACATCTCTTTCAAATGCTCTAAGGATATGCCGCGACCGGCAATCGTCTTAACTGCCTTGTCTGCCGCTAATTCATAGCTAAGCAGCAAGTTATTTTTATCTTCTAAATCTGTATGCTCATTTTCAAAAGCACTCTTGATTCCCTTAAATCTGGCATCAAGGTCTTCGCTGTCACCCTCGACTTTAGCATACTCACCCGCTACATCATATAAACTATAATTATTTTTCCAATTATCTTCGATTAAACCTAATTTTTGATGATAGCGGTTTATGGCCGATAAAAAGTCTCTTTGCTTTTTTGTGCATTCTGCAAATTCTAAAGAAACACTCTTATACTGATCTTTCTTCTGCTCTATTTTTTGCTCTGCCCCGACAACGATATTTTCACAGGCGGCTAACTTCTTATTAGCATTGAAAATAGCTTCTAATATACTCCCAGTCTCTTCTAAATCCTTAAGGCTTGACTGCTCCAGCTCTATCTTCTCCTTTAAGTCAATAATCTCCTGTTCTTTAGCATAACTCTCTTCTTCAAGCTCTCTTAACACTCTGCCGGATTCATTGACACATTCTCTGGCTTCTTGCATTTTAGCCATATAATCTACATGCTTATGATGGTAGTCTGTCATAAAGCTATTTAAATAGTTAAGGGTTTCTACATACGTTTTTTCATTATCCTCAAGACGCTTTATCTCTTGGCACAATGTATCAAGGGCACTCTTTGTTGAAGAGATTTGCTTATTCAATTCCTTTTCATCTAAAAACAGCTGTCTGTTTTTCGCACAAAATATAACCTTTGCTTCATCAATCATCGATTCATTAGACAGGACAGTTTCCAAGCTCAATACAGGAACCGCATAATCTCCAAAATTCATTTCCCTAAAAACATGGTCACCCGCAACACGTCCGAAATCAGTCGTCAGAATAATTGAATACGGTAAAAATGGAATTCGCTGCAGTAAGGACGCCTTTTCCTCATCTGCCAAATCATGAAGATAATCACTTCCTAATATGCAGATGGCACCATGACACCGACGGATATATTCTAAAACCTTCATAATCTGCTCTGATGCCATGACGGGGTTTTTGTTCTCTAACTGTTTGAGGTAATTCTTAAGATCGCCCTCCTCTTTCTTTTTCTTAGCAAAATCAACAATGAGCCTTTTATTTCTCTTGCCGATTAGTTCTCGAAGCGCTTCATAATCTGAGGCGTTATAGATCTCCTTTAGCTTGTCTGCTTTCTCTTTCTTTTCGTCGAATTCTTCAAAAAATGATCGCAATTCCTCCTGCTTATTGCAGGCAGCCTTGTATTCCCCTTTTGTTTTTTCTCTCTTTTCATTTAAATCATTAAGATGTGACTCACACTTTACCTTCTTATCTTCATAGTCATTAAGCAGCTCCCTTAAATTCTTCTGATTGATATTATTGGCTCGTATTTCTTTTTCACTGCCTTCTACCAAAAGTGCATTCACACCTTTACGGAGCTTGCCTATCGTCCTGACAATGTCCTCTTCCCGCTCCTTTGCGCTGTCGATATTGTTGGAAATAACAGCAATTTCTTTATCCAGCTCACGTTGAAGATGCAAAATCTCTTCTAGCTGCTTCATATTATCCTTCTGGTTCTTTTTTGTTTCCTCGATCAAGGCTTTTAACTCTTCTGAGTCTTTACTAAAAAATTGCTTTTGCCAGTATGCATATTGATTTAGAGTGGCCAACAGCTCCTTATTGTCTTGCTTCGCACTGCTAAGCTCCTGCCTGATGGTTTCACACTTCTTTTCGTACTCCAAGTATTCTATATAATCATTGATACTTTCTTTGAGGCTTAGTTGTGCCTTATTCTTTTCATAATCCGACTCAAGATCACGAATCTTTAGCTCATAAGCTTTCGCATCCTTTTCCAAAGCCTTAAGCCGCTTTTTTTGAGTCTGTACTTTTACAGTGTCTAGTGCCCTTGAAATGCTTTCTAGATGTCCAATCGTCAATTCTTTCTCTTTAGAAAGAATCGCCTGCTCTTTTTCCTTCTGCTTAATGACTGCTGTGATGGTATTGTAGGTTTTGACTAACTCCACATAAAAAGCCTCTTGACTCTCATAAAGGCTATCCAACATGCTGATACGTCCTTTAAAGGCTTCTAAAATCTCAATCTGTTTATCATAATTATGAATTTCTTCTTTTTTCAAAGACAGATTAAGCAGCTTGTCCTTAATATTCAAGAGCGTCTTTGCGACTTCCTCTTCCGGGCTCTTCTTGTTGGCATTAATCATGAATGCTTTTTGAATAATTTTTTCAATCAGTAAATCCTCAACAACCTTCCTTGTCGTTCGGTAGTTCATCTCAAAATAAGTCCGGACATGACCTTCCGTCTTGTTAATCCCGCGGATAATTTCCCATTCACTTTCATAAAGTCCATATTTGCTGATAAACTGCTGATATTCTCCTTTTCTGTCAAAAGTAAAGGTCTTTAAAGTGTAGTCCTTACTTCCCAACTCTTTTAAATAAGACCTAAGACCCGAATAAGTAATCCTTTCTTTATTATTTGAAAGCGGCAGATTAATCAGATCATTGTCATTATATTCCCTGTAAAAAATGACATAATTAAAATAATCTATGGAAGCCGCATCCTTTACTTTTTCATTTTCATTATCATCTTTAGCTTTCCTGGCACAAAATCCGGTAAGCATATATTTATAATCGTCTTCGATTAAATGCTCATCAAGCTTCCATTCTATTAGCGAGTGAATAGTTGTGCTTCCTTCACTTGTTCTAAAGAGCTTCTCAAGCGGCTGTTTATCATCAAGTGTACTGTTAGGAATTATATTTTGAAACAATAAAAGCATCAGCACACTCTTTCCTCCCCCATTTGCCAGATCATATAATGCATTTTTACCATCAAAACGCATGACAAAATCATCATAAAACTGGGTTCCGAAATTATATTTTACATTATTGACTCTAATTCTATTGATTTGAGGCATCAAAATCCTCCTCTCTCTTAGTCACGATTTCATACAGCCTGCCCTTATATTCCCCATAATAATTTTCAACCAATGCACGAAATCGATTTTTTGCATAATATTTGTCTCCTGATTCTAAAAATAAACCCTGACTTATTAAATAATTGAAAATCAGCTTAATTATTCCAATCTTAGACCCCCTGGCAGCTTTTAATGAGGTCAAGTCATCATTATTGGGCATAAGCGGCATCTCCTCCCATAAAAGCGCCACTGTACTAAAACTATTTTCTTCAATTTCACTTAAGACTAGTGCATCTCCTCCCATCATAACCTCTTCAAGACTTATCGTCACTTCACTTATGACATCTTCTACCTTCACATACTCACATCTTGACATATCTCTGGAATCAGAATAAAATAAAACAATAATATGATAAATAATAAAGTAAGCCAGATAAAGCTCTTTGTTTAACCTAAGACCGATAACTTTTTTTAATTCATCATTAGTAAAGCCGAATATTCTATTCTTATCACCCGCAGTCATATAAAGTCCATCATTATATTCATACAGACTAAGATTTGACTTTTTTATCAGTGTATCAAGCAAGTCATATACCTGGGCATTCGTTCTGTACTCTTCATATAATGAAGCATTGACAGATTGTCCTATCTCCTCGCCTGCAATCAGCTTTGTATATATATCCATTGCCTTATCAAGATTTTGATCATCCATTATGCTCCACCCTTTCAAATCGGATATTAGACAGTTCAAAGGTTTCTCCCACCTTAAGCGCTTCATTAGTTTCAGATAAGAATACAAGGTTGAATTGAAGCCCTTTATAGCGATCTTTATGATCTTCTGATAAGAATTTGGCAATAATATCCTCAAGGAAAGTATCCTGATGCTCCCTGATCCTGTCAATATCATAATGATTCTTTTGGCTCAGATGAACAACGAATGAATAGTAATCCCCGTTCCTTAGGATATCCTCACCAAACTTCAACTTAAACATATAGTTCAATTCAATTAATGTCAATTCATTTTTCTTGATCAGCTGTTCAAACAACACATGCATCATAAAATAATAATTTGCTCGGATCCTTTCATCCACCAGCTCATCTTCATATTTAAAGACCTGTTCCGGCGAGGTCGTCACAAGCTCCACGCTCTCCTGATTGTCAGGCTTATAGCTGAGCATATCATCAATCTGTCGGATATTGAACGTTTTTCGGATATTGATCCCTAACAGCGGCATAACAAATGCCTCTAATTGCTGTGGTTCATTATTCTTAGTCATCTTATTCAAAACGGCCCTGAAGTCTATCGCCATTCTAAACCGGTTATTCTTGGTCTGGCGAATCATCTCATCCGATAGCAGCTGCAGATCTGTACAGGCCGCAAGCAGCTCACTGTGCTTACGGATAGCTCGCTTAAGCTCTGATTCCAACTGATATATCTCGTTAGCGGCACTACTATTTTCAGAGCTTTCCACCCCCGTTTTCATAAGCGCCCTTTCAACAAGAATCTGGTTCGAATGGAACATCTTCTGTTCTTCTTCAAACCATTTAAGCCCTTCCTGAGAGAATATATTAAGCGCCCGCACACCCTCGAAGATATTGCGCCCCAGCATCGCGGCAACCTCATTCTTCTTTTGAATAAGTCTGGCCACCTGATTATTAATCCGCCTGACGACTTCTAGTCCGCCTTTAAAGTTCTGGGTCTGAATCATTTTTTCCAATAACAGCTGTTCTGTGGTTATCTTACTCTCATCATGAACCTCCTTTGTTTCTAAATAGAAAGAGATAGCATCTGATGTGACAAAGTATATTAATTCAGAATCGATAAACTTGCTGTCGATCAGCTTCACATGACCGGTCTTTTGCTTTCGGTCCATGGGATCGAAGAAGGTATATACGAATGGCTTCCCTTCATTGCAAAGCTTATCAAATATATATTGTATGAGCATCTTGTTCTCATCTTTATCTAAGACCAATGCAAAGTCCCTGTTAATTAATTCCGACATAAAGCTTTCATACATAGCATATGTGACCGCCCGATCATTGAAGTTGTTCTCTTCAATGAAAAAGCGGATCCCAGCCATCACGACATAGCCCATATCAATGCAACTGTATTTCCCCTCTTTATATTGTGTCAATGTATTCTCCTGCAATTTGAAAAAAGGATAGTATTTTTTCAAATGAAGCATTCGTTGATTATGTTCATTAACGATATCATGTATTAATATAGAGTTTTCGGTCACATTGAAGTCCTCCGACAATTATTTCCTTTCTGTTCATTATATAGTAATTTTTATCTGACGTAAAGCTTTCATCTTATCAATTAGTGGTAGAAAATCGGAGTGAGTTGAGGTATCATATAGAATGAAGGAGATATTACATGAATAAATACAAGATACTAAAACAATACTTCGGGTATGATACTTTCAGAGAAGGCCAGGAGGCATTAATTGATAGCATTCTTGCCGGTCAGAACACGTTGGGGATTATGTCAACCCGATTATTTATGTGGCTCCGGAGCGCCTTTTGACAGACAGCTTCCTTAACTTTGCCTTACAAGCCACAATTGCTATGGTGGCAGTAGACGAGGCACATTGTGTTTCACAATGGGGGCAGGATTTCCGCCCCAGCTATTTGAAAATCGGTTCGCTCCGAACACTGCGCCTGGAAATCGCAAGGGTGGAAAAAGTGTCGCCTTACATCGTGTTTTCGGATAAAACACTTGTACATATGTGTCGGGTAAGGCCAAAGACAAAGGAAGAGATGCTATCTGTGTCTGGGGTTGGGGAGTTTAAGTTTGCCAAGTATGGAGAGAGGTTCTTAAAAGCAATAGGATAAAATTATTCTAAATATCCAATTGCATATCGCCTTGGCGGATGTAGCCGATTTTACGCATTCCCTCAGATACCACCAATGTAATAATCGCTGGTAAGACAAAGTGGAATACGACTATTTTAATTAATACAAGCGCCGGCGATTCATAAGCCGTCATCGTCTGATAGGTCATCATCTGACCAACAAGACCTGACGTGCCCATCCCTGAGCCCGTCGCATTGTTGGTCATATTAAATATCGGTAATATGGCAATCGGTCCTAAAATGACCGATGAGACAATGGGAGGAATCCAAATGAGAGGGCGCCGCACAATATTGGGCACCTGAAGCATCGATGTGCCTAAACCCTGTGATAAGAGGCCGCCAACACCATTTTCTTTAAAGCTTGAAACAGCGAAGCCGATCATCTGGCAACAGCAGCCAATTGTTGCTGCGCCTGCCGCAATACCATTAAGCCCTAATATGATACCCAATGCCGCTGAGCTAATCGGCAATGTCAAAACCATCCCCATAATAACAGAAACGACAATACCCATAATAATAGGCTGCTGGACCGTTCCCCAATTAATCAGATCACCAAGCCATGTCATGAAAGATGAAATCGGAGGTCCTACGATAATACCCACTGTGCCACCGGTTAATATGGTTACCGCAGGCGTGATGAGCAGGTCCATTTTCGTCCTCCCTGCCACCAATCTGCCTAATTCAATGCCTACATAGGCGGCAATAAAGGCACCCAGAGGTTCTCCGGGACCTGACAATACTAACGCTCCACTTTCGCTAAGCAGCGCGCCTCCCTTAATAACGCTTGCGTAAGCCCCAATCATTCCGGCAGTGGCAGCAGACAGCACCACATAAGTCGATTCTTGGAACTTATAAGCCACGCCAACACCGATTCCTGCCCCTGTCAAGCGCTGGGCGACGGCACCGAATATCGTCATATAATAGCCGATATCACCTCCAACCAACTCGCCGATTTGCTTAATAATCGTTCCGATAATCAGTGTGGCAAACAGACCAAGCCCCATACCGCTAAGTCCATCAATAAAAATCCTGCTTAAAATATTCTTAATAACTTTCATCATTTAATTCTCCTTGCACTACTTAAAATAAATATGGTTGCGAGATCAATGCTTTACAATATAAAAAAAACAGTATATACTATAGCCTAATAAAACAAAAAGAAAAGGCAGGTAAGCTATGTTCAGGCTCTGGGGTAAAATTTATAAAGATAACCGATTAATCAAAGACACCGTCATTTGTGATGATGCACCAAACAAAACAAGGACCACCAAGATTTTTAATGCTTTGTCCGATCTTTGTCTTAAGTTTGATTTACCTGAGCCATTATGGCTGGATTCAACAATTAGAGACTTTAAGCAACATGACAAAACACGCTTTACCGCAGATAGCTTTATCGAATCCATTGATTTTGACTATCTGGAAATCCACATCATAGAAGAATAAAACCTGTCAGCTTTTTTTAGGCATTAAAAACATACTAATATTTACCTTAAACAAATCTCCATCAAGGACTATATTAAATTTACCGCCATTAAGCTCTGTCAGACTCTTAGCAATAGACAAACCAAGGCCGCTGCCTTCTGTTGTTCTCGAAGCATCGCTTCTTACAAACCGCATTGTCAATTCTTCTACCGTAATATTCAAAGGTGCCTTGGATATGTTCTTTATCTCCATGTATGCCCAGCCATCCTTAATGAACACATCCGCATACACTCTAGTATCTTCCAGCGCATACTTATAAACATTTATAAAAAGATTTTCCAGAACCCGATAAAGCCTTTTTCCATCAGCATAAATCAACATTGGGTCACGGCTTTGATCCATCACAAACTCAAGCTTTCTTTCTTTGAATTTCTGATCGAAGGTTCCGCCTACCTGCCGTACCAGCTCAACGAAATCAATCTCCGTTTTCTCCAGGATGATATTCCCCGAAGAAGCTCTTGAAGCTTCAATTAAATCTTCAGTCAATTCTTTGAGCCGCTGGGACTTTAAATCAAGGATTTCAATATATTCTCTGGCAGGGTCTTGGATGATATCCTCTCTTTTCAATAAATCTACATAGTTAATAATCGATGTTAATGGGGTCTTAATATCATGAGAGACATTTGTTATCAAATCGGCCTTCATTCTCTCACTTTTAACACTTTCATCAATGGCAGCATTTAAGCCGTGTCCAATATTATTAATATTCTCAGCAAATTCCAGAAAGGGCCCACCCATTCCTTCGGTATCGATTTTATATTCCAAATCCCCTGAAGCAATCGTCTTGGCACCCTTTGCTATCTCCTGAATCACAAGAAGCTTCTTGCCTATATATAAGAATTCATAAATAAATATGAACATCGTAAACAGCCACCAGCCAGTTGTTCCTGCATTAACAGCAACATAAATAAGAAATAAGTCCAATATGCCCAGACTAAATATAACAGCAATGTATTTACGAATTAAATTGTTATTAATGAATCCTTTATAAACGATTTCAAATACACGCTGCAGCGTTTGAAAGATAATCGTATTCTTTATGAACATCCCAGCATTCATCCTGCGTACCAAGCTATAAAACCCAGACATCCCGACAATGTATGCCGCACCCACCCAAATCAGATTTAAAAACACCGATAGGTTCGGTCTCATCTCAATAATACTATCTATATTGAGAGCTACCCCATAAGCACCAAAGAATAAAATAATCGCCACACCAAAAACAATGATTATAATAGCAATCTCAGTAAATATTCTATCAAACCAATTTAAGCTGATCCCTTCCCCACGATTGCTCCAACCAGCTGCTAAAACGGTATATACAAAACCTGTGATATATACAGCTGCAGCTATAAGGCTAATTACAATCATCACTCTAAAGGCGGTGTCCCACTGGGTAAATATCCGCCAAGTATCATAAAATGTATCTCCAGGTTCAAGGTTTACCGGAACGAAAGTGGCAATATAGCCAATACTATTAGGTGTCCAATTGTTTATGCCGTCAGAAATTCTTTCTTTCATAAAATTGCTGCCATAACTAGCTATTCCTGCATTAGTATAATTCTCAAGCTCACCATCATTGATTGAAGAATCAGTGAATGCAGTATAAGGCATATAATCTATTTGATTGATATTAAATAGATTTAATTGCTCAAAATCTATCGTATAATAATAAATGGATTCTGTATTAAATAATTCTTCATCCCAGCCCTCACTGGCGGTCAGCTTTTCTCCCACTTTATCGTACACTGCAAACTTAAAGTTATTATCACCTGTCAGATTATATGAGCCGTTTTCAATTGTCGTTGTAAGATTGTATAGCATACGTTCATATTCATTGGCAAAAAGAGCGCTATTAAAGTATTTATCCTCGCTTCCCTTGTCCATATAATATGTGTCATAGCGCAGGTTCCAATAAACTACGCCTATGATAACAGTTGAGACTATACATAGAAATGCAATAAACACTGTCACATGCACAAATATTTTTAATGGCATGGATTTTCTTAATCTCTTATCTGCCAACTCAATACCTTCTTTTCTATTCTATATTCTCTATCTTATAGCCAACTCCCCAAACAACTTTTAAATAGCGAGGCTCTTTCGGATTGATCTCGATTTTTTCTCTGATGTGGCTAATATGTACCGCAACTGTATTGTCTGCTGAAAGCGCATCCTCTTTCCAAATACTTTCATAAATATCCTTAATAGAAAACACTCTTCCTTTGTTCTTTACTAAAAGCTTTAAAATATTGTATTCTATTGGTGTAAGCTTCACGATCTCACCCATTACGGCGACCTCTTTGTTCGTGTCATCAATAACCAGATCTCCTACTCTTAAAACTTCATTCTCTTTTTCTTTTGCCGCATTTCCAAAAACAGTATAGCGTCGTAGCTGCGCCTTTACTCTAGCCATAAGCTCCATGGGATTAAAAGGCTTTACTAAATAATCATCAGCGCCAATATTCAAACCTAAAATCTTATCATTATCCTCAGACTTTGCCGACAGAATAATAATCGGCACACCACTTCGCTCGCGAATCTTAAGAGTTGCTCTGATGCCATCTAAAATGGGCATCATTACATCAATCAAAAGCAAATGAATCTCTTCACTCGCCAAGATATCAATCGCTTCTTGTCCATTATATGCTTTCAAAACATTATAGTGCTCTCCCATTAAAAATATTTCAATCGCTTTTACAATTTCTTTATCATCATCACATACCAAAATATTGTACATTTTATCCCCTCCTCCCAGTTACGGTTGTTTACTGACAAACTTAGTATAATTAGGAAGCCATACTAATTCTACAGTTCCAATAGGACCATTTCTCTGCTTGGCAATAATAACTTCTGATATATTCTTACTGTCAGAATCTTTATTGTAATAATCGTCTCGATAGAGAAACATAACTACATCTGCATCCTGCTCAATAGCGCCAGATTCTCGTAAATCCGAAAGCATCGGGCGATGATCCGGTCTTGTCTCACAAGCACGGCTTAACTGAGACAAGGCAATAACCGGTGCGTTAATTTCTCTTGCCAGTGCTTTTAACGAGCGCGAAATGTCAGAAATCTCCTGCTGCCTTGACTCGTTATGTCTGCCTCCTCCGCTCATTAGCTGCAGATAATCAATAATGACCAGCCCTAAATTATGTTCCAGTTTGAATTTTCGGCACTTAGATCTTAGCTCTCCAATCGAAATACCTGGCGTATCATCAATAATTAAGGAAGAATTACTAATAACCCCAGCACTTTCAATCAGACTCTCCCAATCTGAGCCTTTAAGTTTTCCCGTTCTCATCGCCTGAGAATCAACTCTAGATTCCATTGACAGCACACGATTGACCAGCTGATCCTTTGACATCTCAAGACTAAATATCACTGTTGTCACCTTATTTTTAACCGAAATATGCTGAGCCAGATTTAAGGCGAAAGCCGTTTTACCCATAGAAGGTCTTGCCGCAATTAATATTAAATCTGAAGTCTGAAAACCTGAGGTCTTAAGATCTAAATCATCGAAGCCCGTAGAAAGTCCCGTAACGTTTTCTCCGCTTTTCGCTGCGGCTTCTATTTTATCAATGACGTTAAGGACAATATCCTTGATCGATACAAACTCTTCTGAAGACTTCCGCTGAATTAAATCAAAAACCTTTTTTTCGGTTAAATCCATAATGGATTCCACCGGCTCCCTGCTTATATAACAGAGATTAGCAATCTCTTCGTTGACCTTAATCAGCTTACGAAGTGTTGACTTATCTAAGACGACCTGCGCATAGCGCTTAACATTAACTGAAGTGGGGACACTATTAACTAATTCCCCGATAAATTCCACGCTGCCCAATTGCTCGGGCACATCCTTTGTTTTTAAGGTTTCCTGTAGAATTAATAAATCTATTGGTTTTCCTTCATCGCTGATTTCTACAATAATATCAAATAACACACCATACTGATGCTGGTAGAAATCTTCACCGCTGATAATTTCCGAAGCAACAACAATCGCATCGGCATCCATAATCATTGAACCAATAACAGCTTTCTCAGCCTCAATGCTATGGGGGAGTATCCTTTTAACTAAAGCTTCGTCCATCGTTTACCCTCACCCTATACTTCCAAAACCTTAACCGTGATTTGAGCGATTACTTTTGGGTGCACTTTATATGAAACCAAATGGTTTCCCAATGTCTTAATCGGTTCAGGTAACTGCAGCTTTTTCTTGTCTATATCAATATCGAGCTGTTCTTTAATCGCTGTCGCAATCTCTTTAGCGGACACAGAGCCAAAGACTCTTCCGCCTTCTCCGGTCTTGATCGAGACACAGACAACCTTCTCTTTAATCTCTTCCGCAAATTCCTTGGCCTTTGCTTCTTGTTCCTTTGCAAGCTTTAGTTGATTCGCTTTTTTCAACTTTAAATCATTTATATTCTGGGTCGTTGCAGGCGTTCCCAGCTTCTTTGGCAAAATAAAGTTTCTTGCGTAGCCATCGCTGACATTAACTATCTCGCCTTTTTTACCTAGTGCTTTAACATCTTCTAATAAAATAACTTTCATCTAAATCTCCCCTTCGTTCTTCATGATTTTCAACTGCATCTTTACCTGAACCATCGCACCCTCGACACTAATACCTTCAATCTGCGCTCCCGCAATTGTACTATGTCCGCCGCCATTAAACCTTTCCATAACCAATTGAACATTAACATCCTCTAAAGATCTGGCACTGATATAAACTGTGTCACCCACACTAGTAAAAACAAAGGAGGCCTTTACACCATCAATCTCCAAAAGCTCATTGGCAATCTGTGCGCCTAGTATTGTTGGGCTCTCTATGCCCTTTGAGTCACATTCGGCAAATATAAAATTGCTATCAAAGAGCGTCGCTTTCTTAACTGCTTCAGCCCTTGCCTGATATGTTGCCATATCTTCACGGAAAATCATACGCACCTTTGTTATATCGGCACCGCTTTTCTTTAAAAATGCAGCAGCCTCAAAGGTTCTTACGCCGGTTTTGCTTAAAAAGTTATTGGTGTCAATCATTAAACCGGCATACATCGCATCGGCCTCTACTTGTCTTAATTTAACGCCATCGGTAATATACTGCAGAATCTCAGCTACCATTTCACAGGCTGATGAGGCATAAGGCTCAATGTAAGAAAGCACCGCATTCTCTACGCCCTCACTGCTCTGCCTGTGATGATCAAGTATGACGATTGTCTTTGTCTTTGAAAGCAGCTCAGGGCATTCGGTATAAGAGGGCTTATTCACATCTACAATAATTAGCGCCGTATTCAAGTCTACACTCTCCATTGCCTGAGCCTTCGTCAAGAACATATCGCTGTCATAGTTGGGGTTATTCTCAAACCACGCTTTAATAGGACGAATGCTCTTTGTCACCTCATCAATGACAATAAATGCTTTTTTGTTCAATGTTCTTGCCGCACGATATATTCCAATAGACGCTCCAAAAGAATCCGCATCACCGATTTTATGTCCCATGACAACTACTTGCTCTTTACCTTCAAGCAGCTGCTTCAAAGCATGCGCCTTGACTCTTGCCCTCACTCTGGTTCCTTTCTCTACCTGCTTCTTCTTGCCGCCATAATAATAAATCTTATCATGATCTTTGATAACCGCTTGGTCTCCACCACGTCCGAGGGCTAAATCTATGGCATTCTTTGCCCATTCAGAGGCCTGATTATACGTTGCGGCATTGGATCCGACTCCGATGCACAAGGTCACCGGCAGCTCATTTCCAATATTAATCTCGCGGACCTCATCAAGAATGGAGAACTTCGTCGCCTGCATCAAGGGCAGGTATCTATGCTGGGTGACAAATAAAAACCTATCCTTTTCCAATTTATTGACAATAGCATCAAAGCTCTGCATGTACTTGCTGATCTTCCTGTCAATCAATGCCGCAAGCAAAGATCGCCTGACCTCTTCCGTACTGCTTAATGCTTCCTCATAGTTATCAATATAAATATGCCCGCAAACTAACCGCTGCTCCTGATTCTCCTTAATATATTCCTTAACTTCCGTTTCATCAAATAGGTACAGCGTATAAATGCTTGGAGGAACATCCTTTACCTCTACTAACGCATTCGCTTTGATAATGTCTTCAAACTGTATCCTTGATAAAATAATTCGGTAATAAAATTCTTTATATTCTGCATTGGTCACTAGCTTTTGATCGTCTTTAGGAAACTTTTCAGGCTCCAAATCGGAAAACGCTGAATATATTCCTTTATATGCCGCTTTATCATCAACAATCATCTTAAATGACTTATTTGCCCAAAGAATCTTCCCATTCTCATCTAATACGGCATAGGGAATCTCCATGTTATAAAGCATCTTCTTTTGCATCTGTTCATATTCAATAGCAAAATTAATTAAATCATTAACAATTCTGGGCTTAACACGGGCATAAAGCAATAAAGCAATCAAGGTGTATACCACCAGACCGCCCAGTGCTACAAATCCGGCAAGGACATCAAAGTAAAATACGCCAATTGTCATAGCTATCAATAAAATGCTTAAGACTAACGGCCACCGAATGTATGCTCCTAATTGACCTTTCAGTTGAACTTTATTTTTCATCCGACTACCCCTTTATAAAGAATTAGAGTGTTTGCTACACCCGATTAACAATCAATGTCTACATTCTTTGTTATTATAACATCTAAATACAATTTGGTAAATAGCCGGATTAGCACTAATCAAAAAGCAAACTTATAGTTATTATTCAGTTTTCTTAAGCTTCCCAAACCAGACAGTGACAAGCATTGTGATGAAAGAAGCGTAACCTCCTATGAAGTTTGATATCACCTCTGCATCCGTGGTAAATATCCGAATAAATATCTCTGGTATGATCATGAGGACTATCCATGAAATCACAGTATAGGCAATACATGCAACCGTCATAAACTTAATTCCAGTTCTTACCCTACAAAGCTTTCTTGCACCATAATTAAAGCTGATAATAGGAATCGCCCCACTGGCTGGCTCCATTGCTCGGTCCTTTGATGGTCCCCTTTGAAAAATCATTCTCACTAACTATCGGCGCCATCTAAATCCTCTTTCTTTTAATCAGTTCCAGTCATTGAACTAATAGACGCCATCCTGATCAACCCTTTTGCCACCAGCTTCCCTGTTTCTCCAAATATCTCAACTTCAAAAAAAGATATCTTCTTTCCTCGTTTAATTTCCTTTGATACAGCGGTTATCTTTTCCGAAGCACTAGCAGGTGACAGATAATCGAGCGACCCTGATATTGTCGTCATTGAACTCCCACGAGAAGCAGCGGCTGAACCCGTAGCAACATCTGCCAGTGTAAATAGGCACCCGCCACCCACATTAACGCTGTTTTGAAATTCTTCATTGACTTCCATCACAGCCCTTGCATATCCTTCTTTTATCTCAACCACACGCACTCCCATATGTCTGGCATAACGATTCTTTTCATTTCTCGATTGAATTAATTTTTCATAATCCATGCCGCAAGCTCCTTACCCACTTCTTTATAAATCAATAGTCTCTAAATCATACGGAACGAACAGATTGCCATGATAGTACCTCTTCCCTTCCTCGCTATATAGCTCTTTCCGCCTCTCATAATTGGCATCCTCAGTATGCCATAAAACAAGATTAGGAATGCCCATCTCTTCTGCCAGCTCACAGGCTTCCTTCACTGTCGCATGTTGTTTCTCATAAGGCTTATACATCGCGGCTTCACTATATAAACAAAAAGCCTCGTGCAGCAGCCAGTCACTTCCTCTGATCTGTTCATCATTGGCTCTGGCATTATACGGCTCGTCTCCAGCAAATGTTAATTTCTTACCGTTATCCAGAACCGTCGTAAAGCCAAATTGTTTTGCTTTTTCAGACTTAATATCAAAAAAAGCTATATCATACCCCATTATGCTTTTATGCTCTCCATCCTTGATCGGAACGAGAAATATCCTTTCTCCAACCATCTTATAAAACTTTTTCTGAACGGTCATCTCGGTGATTATTTCAATTTTAGATAACAAATCCTTGTGAGCATAAATATTGCATGTTCCTTCGTATGAATTGTTTTTCATACCCGTTGCAATCATGCGTATCATCCAAATAATGCCAAGAATATGGTCGCAATGTTCATGGGTCACAAAAATATCATGAATTTGATGCATTTTAATATCGGCTTTATCCAAGGCTGCCAGAATCCCGTTTCCGCCGCCTGCATCGACCAAAAAATACTGCTGCTCTTTTCGTAAGGCAAAGCATGTGTTATAGCATTTTGTTGCCTGTGCATTCCCTGTTCCCAGGACAATTAATTGTTCCATTGATCTCACATCCTTTTTTATTAATCACATCTATGATGCATTCCTATCATAAGAATAGCATATGACAGACCACGTAGGCAACACTTACCTCGATCATTTAGCTATGAGATCTATAAGCGCCTGGTAATGTTCTCTTTCAAAAAATTATAACCATCATAGGTAAGAATCATTTCCGAAGCCTTCCTATACAATGTCCATCGGTTCGTACACATATATTATAGAATCATGATTAGAACCTTTGATCTCTTCAATTACTTCGATTTCTGTTTTCACAGTTCCTTGCAGAACCTCACGTTTTCCGGTAATTTTACCACGGATGACATAATCACTTTTAAGAAGCATATTAATGTTCCTTAAATCGTAGTCATATAGAAATACATTTGCAGCGTTCCGCACCATGGAACAAATGTCTTATTCTATGGTATATGCATGTTGTAGTAATATCCAAGAATTATATAATTATAATATGAAGAAGGTGCTATCTCAAACTGATTTCACAAAAATGTATAGGAGGTTTTTCCATGTTAAGAGCAAATACGGGTTCAAGTACGATGAAATGCGCACAAGGCGCAGGCCAAGAAGCAGCATCAAAAGCTAAAGCAGGGCTAAATAATATTAAAATGGCTTTTGCCTATGCCGGCTGTACATATGATTTAGATGCTATGCTAAAAGGCATTGCCGAGGAGATGCCAGCGGTTCCAATTATCGGAAACACTTCATTTACGGGTGTCATCCTGCCGGAAGGTTTTGTCACGGGAGAGGATGGATTCTTAGGAATCATGGCACTAGACGATGATGATCTGGCAGTAGGCATCGCTTCCGTAAAAAAAGAGGTCTGTGCCATTGAGGCAGGTCAGAAGGTGGCGCTAAAAGCCATGAAAGCTGCGAAGAAAACGACACCGCCAGATTATTTTTATATGGTCGCACCACCCGGAGAAGAGGAATATTATTTAAAAGGCATCACCCAGATCATCGGTCGTGTGCCGTTCTTTGGCGGAAGTGCCGCTGATAACACGATTTCTGGGGAGTGGAAGCTATATACTGACAAAGGTGCTTTTGCAGATGGCGTAGCTGTTGCCTTTTTCTATACCGATAAGCCAGTTTATAACCACTTCACCGGCGCTTACAGGGAAACTGCCGATGCGGGAATCATCACTAAGGTTGATGGAGACAGAACGTTGGTAGAAATTGATGGCCAACCCGCACTGGAAAAATATGCCGAATGGACAAACTGTGATGCCAACTCCATCAAGGGCGGAAATCTACTCGCTGCGACGATCACTTCTCCACTTGGTGTCAAAGATCGTTTAGGTGATTTAATAGCCATCCGCCACCCAATGAACGGAAATGAAGACGGTTCCATGAATATTGGTAACAATCTGGCAGAAAAAACCGCTGTTATCCGAATGGAGGCGTCAATAGACGAATTGATTGATTCCACTAAAAATGAGTTGAACACACTTAAGGAAAAGATGAAAGAGGCTCCGGGTGCTTATCATCTGGTCCATTGTGGTGGAAGAAGAGCCGGAATCGGCGATCGCATTGATGAAGTTGTGGATAACATACAAAAGACTGCAGGAGACGTGCCGTTTATCATGGAATTCACTTTTGGTGAATATGGATATGAGCAGGATGGTTTAAATACATGTGGTGGACTCATGTTGTCTTTTACAGGTTTAGTCAAATAGAAGGAGTGAAAGAATATGAAAATGATTATTAATGGCAAAGCAGTAAATGCATCCGGCCAACAGGTGATTGAGGTCGTCAATCCAGCTACAGGGGCAGTGATTGACAGTGTTCCGGCAGCCACAAAAGAGGATGTTGATTTAGCTGTTGAAAAAGCAATTAAGGGACAAAAAATATGGGCTAAAGTACCCGTCTATCAAAAAGTTGAAATCATAAACACCTTCCTTGGTTATGTGGATGCAGACAAAGAAGATCTAGCCCAGACATTATCGGCAGAAACAGGGAAACCAATTGTAGAAGCGCGCGCAGAAATCGGAAATGTTTCCATCGCTTTTAAAGCATTTAGCGAAAAGGTCAAGCACTTATATGGCGAAGTGGTGCCAGCCGGATTGGAAGGCGGACAGGATAAAAATATTATTATGACACAACGGGAACCCATTGGCGTCATCGCCTGCATCATTCCATTTAATTTCCCATGTGATTTATTTGATCAGAAAATCGCGCCAGCTCTCTTAGCTGGAAATGCGGCTATTGTCAAGCCCTCGACGGATAACCCGCTGACCCTTTGCAAGCTCACTTCATTGCTTGTCAAGGCCGGTGTCACAGATGGCGCTATTCAGATTATTACCGGCCGCGGCTCTAAAGTAGGCGGCTGGCTATGCGGACACAAAGACGTTCATGCCATTACTCTAACTGGCTCCACCGAGGTCGGAATTGAAACAGCGAAAACCGCTGCCAATCATCTGGCGCATATTGCTCTGGAGCTGGGCGGAAATGATGCCTTTATTGTATTAGAAGACGGTGATGTTGATTTAGCTGTGGAGGAATTAATCTGGGGACGTATGTACAATACTGGGCAGGTCTGCTGTGCTTCTAAAAGATTCCTGATTCATCATGGCAAAAAAGATGAATTCACCCAAAAAGCAGTCGCTAGAATTAGCCAGCTAAAGCTTGGCATGCCCGCAGATGAAACGACCCAAATCGGTTGTCTGATTAGCGAACGCGCGGCTATTGAAGTGGAGCAGCAAATTAATCAGACTGTCGCACAAGGTGGCACGATTGTCCTTGGTGGAAAGCGAAATGGCGCCTTCATAGAACCTACGGTTATTAAAGATGTGCCAAAGAGTGCTGACGTTGCAAAAGATATGGAAATCTTCGGACCGGTCGTTCCAATTATTGGATTCGAGACAGAGGAAGAAGCCATTGACATTGCCAATGCATCAATATTCGGACTTTGCGGATGCGTCTTTACCGAAAACATGAAAACTGCCTTTAGAGTATGCAATGCGCTTGAATGCGGCGGCACTGTCATCAATGGCGCCAGCTTCTTTAGAAGTTTTGAAATGCCTTTCGGAGGTTACAAATACTCCGGAATCGGCACGGAAGGCGTCATGACAACATTTGACGAAGTCACCCGCTTAAAAACCATTGTCTTGAAAAATATCATATCATAAGAATTGCGAAAAGGGAGGCCCGCTTATACATTAACCGCTGGCTTCCCTTTTCATTTGATATAACCCATTCGCTGCGACAAATCAGCCGCAGCTGCTTTGACGTGTCTTATAACCTCATCAAAAATCTCCTCATGTAAATATGTTGTCGAACCACTTGCGCTTATGGCTGCCACGCAAGCACCACGATAATCGAAAACAGGCGCTCCAATACAGCGATGTCCCATTAGATATTCCTCATTATCGATGGCCCAGCCCTGACTTCGAACGATTGACAAATGCTTTCGCAGCTCGCTCTTATTGCAGATCGTGTTCTCAGTATGTTGTTCTAAAGGATAGCTATAAAGAACTTCATCAAGCTCATCACGGGACAGGCAAGACAGCAGACACTTGCCAATAGATGAACAATAAGCCGGGGAGCGGTATCCCACTTGCGTGTACAAACGAGTGTTAGGATAGGTATCCATTTTCTCCACATATATGACTTCACAGCCGTCTAAAACGCCCAAATGGGAGGTCAGGTTTAATTCCTGACGTATCGTATGTAAATATGGTTTAGCTTCCGTCAATAACTCCAGACCGTTTATATGATAGCTAACCGTCTCTATCATCTTATAGCCGATTTGATACGTGTTGTCCGGATTCTTCTCAACGTAATGCCTTGAAATCATGGAGGAAAGAAGCCGGTGCACAGTGCTCTTACTCATTCCAGTTTTTTGAGTAAGCTCAGTCAAATTAAGGGGCGAAGCCGACCCGGCCAACTGCTCAATGATATCAAATGCACGATCAATTACCCTTACATTCCCATCCATGTGATATCCTTTCAAATTCGTTTTATTATACCTAATATTATATATCAAACATTTTGAAAAGACAACGTATTCCGGCAACCAGTTTTCACAAATATCATCAGCTCAAATACACGACACGCCCTTTACTTAGCTCAGCTCCTTTTCGATCCTTTCTCTTGCCTCCGGAGCCTGCTTATCCATTTTTTCAGGGAACCCAAAGTAAGAAACCGCAGCAATCGACTCCCCGCCGACTTTGAAATTACGATTTTTAAAGTCCATTTCACGCAAGGTCTCAAACACCGTCTCAAAATCAACATCGCCCTCACCCATCGCCAGATGCTGATGAACTGTAACATCAGCCAAGCCGCGATTGTTAAGCCAAGGCGGGTTGACAATGTAGCGGCAGTCCAGCGTCTGGTTAAAGGTATCGCCGAAAAGCACATGAGATAAGTCGTCTCCGGCATATTCAAGCATACTTTTCACATCGCCCTTGCCCTGATCATAAAAGAAGCCATGAGCTGCGGCATAGACATATTTAAGATTGTCAGAACGAAATGACTTAATCAGGTCACAGCACTCATTGTTTAATTCACAAAAGTCATAAGGATGAGACTGGATTTCGATACGGATATCTTCGCTTTCCAAAATCGGAAGCAGCTCCTCCATTGACTCAAACCACATGCCATTGCAGATTTCCTGCTGGTTAGGATCACCGGAAAGCTCCGTATTGATAACCCGCACGCCCAGATTCACGGCAATTTCAATCAATCGCTTCCAGTTGGAAATAGCAAACTTTCTTTGCTCCTTTGTCGGACCTGACCAGCGGTAAACAGCAATTAATGATGACAATTCAACGCCGGTTTCTTTCATCGCCTGTCGGTATTCCTGTTCACACTCCCTGGAAAAAAGAGGGTGCTTATAAAATGGATTAATTCTTGGATGGGGGGACTGCTCTATATACTTGTATCCCCAATCAGCAACCTGATGCACCATCCGGTTGATATCCATCTGTTTTGCTAAAACATCTACGTCAAACGCAATTTTCACACTAAAACCTCCTGTCTATTTTATCATAATCAAATTACACTTTACGTGTATTCTTACGCATATCAAATGCAACCGCACCGACAATGATCACACCCTTGATAATGTTTGTCAAATTATCATTTACACCCAGCATGACCAGACCATTATTGATTACCCCAAGAATCAAGATGCCGCATAACACGCCTGATACCCGGCAAATACCTCCGGTATGGGAAGTTCCACCAACAGTAGCCGCCGCGATTGCGTCAAGCTCATAATTAAGGCCGGTCGTTGACGGATCAGAAGAGCCGGTACGAGCCGCTAGTAAAATACCACCAATCGCTGCACAGACCGAACACCATACATAGACACGGATCAGATTCCTTTCCACACTGATTCCCGCTACACGTGCCGCTTGGTCATTTCCGCCGATCGCAAAGATATTCTTTCCGAAGCGTGTTTGCGTCAGTAAAAATGCTGATACGATAAACATGATCACAAAAACAACAACAATCATTGGAATTACGTTAAAGAGCTTGCCCTTTGCAATCCAACGAAAGTCATCCGGTAAATTTGAAACCGGTGCTGCAGAATACATTTTAGAAAGAGCACGGCAAATCAGCTGGGATCCAAGGGTTGCAATAAATGGTGGTATATGCGTATAAGCGATCACGCTTCCGACAATCAAACCGATGACCGCACCGATTAAAATACCGATGATAATCGCTGCCCAAGCCGGAAGCTGCACGCCCCCAGGGATCATTCGGGTGGCCAGTTCGGCCGGTTGAACAAATGACGCAACCATAACTGATACCAGTGCTGCGACCGCACCTAACCCTAAATCAATGCCCTTTGCCAGAATCGCCCACATGACCCCAAACGCCATAATACCTTTAATTGATTCACCTTCTAAAAGACCTTTTAAATTTGCCGAGCTTAAAAAGGCTGGCCTCGCAATTGATAATATTGCAACTAAGACAATCAATACTCCCCATATTGAATTGCAAGACGCAAAATCTTTCCAGTCTCTTTTCATCACTTTATTCACTTTTTTCTCCTCCTTGGCTCCCCACTTCTGTTTGCGAGACATCACCGGTAGCATATTTCATAATCAGCTTCTGTGATGCCTCACTCCGGCCTAAAATACCCGTCATTTTTCCTTCGTGCATAACAAGAATACGATCCGCCATTCCTAATACTTCCTGCAGTTCGCTGGAAATCATAATAATCGCTTTCCCCTCACCTGCCAGCTTCGTGATTAAAGCATGAATTTCTGCTTTTGCGCCTACATCTATTCCTCTTGTCGGTTCATCAATGATTAAAATATCCGGATTCGTAAGCAAGCAGCGTGCCACTAAGACCTTTTGCTGATTACCGCCCGACAGATTTCTAATCGGCGTCCCAAGTGACGGTGTTTTGACATTCAGCTTTGCAACATATTCTGCCGCATCCTTTTGTATCTTCGCATGCTTCAGCGGAAAACCATAGGCTTTCAAATTTGCCAGGACCGCATTCTCACCAACGCTGATGAGCCCAACAATCCCACTTCCCCGACGATCTTCAGTTAAAAAACCAATCCCATGCTTAATCGCTTCCTCCGGTGATTTAATATTCAGTTGGACGCCATCTTTATAAATCTTGCCGCTTGTTCTGGGACGCAATCCAAAAATCGCCTCTACTGTTTCAGTCCGCCCTGCCCCGACAAGCCCAGCAAATCCTAATATCTCACCGCGGTGGAGTTCAAATGACACATTTTTCACACAGCGGCCAGAGGATAACCCATCTACTTTTAAAACTACCTCTCCGATCGGGCATTCAACCTTTGGAAACATCGTTTCCATTTCCCTGCCTACCATCAGCGAGATTAGTTTATCAATGGTCAAGTTTTCCGCTCTGTCCGACGCAATATACTCGCCATCACGGTAAACTGTAATATCATCTGAAATCTTAAAAATTTCATCCATTTTATGTGATATGTAGATAATTGCAACGTTTCTAGCTTTCAAATCCTTAATCAAATCAAAAAGATATTCTACTTCTGACTCAGTTAATGCGGAGGTTGGTTCATCCATAATGACAATCTTCGTCTCGTAAGAAACTGCTTTGGCGATTTCTACCATTTGCATCTTTGCAACTGTCAGGTTACCCATCTTTTCATCTGGATCCAAATCCAGACCCAACCTATCAAAAAGTGTCTTGCAGTCCTTCCGCATTTTCTGTTTATCAATAACCAGACCCTTTTTAGGGTATCTGCCCAGCCAGACATTATCACAAACTGACCGCTCAGGTACTGGGGATAATTCCTGGTGAATCATTGATATTCCTGCATTCATTGCGCTTATTGTGTTGTTAAACAGTACTTCTTTGTTGTCGTATATTATTTTTCCTGATGTTGGCTTTTGAATTCCAATCAGACATTTCATCAATGTCGATTTGCCGGCACCATTTTCTCCCATCAGCGTATGCACTGTGCCGGGACGCACCTTCAGCCCCACCCCTTTTAGTGCCCTTACACCCGGGAACTCCTTAACGATATCGTGCATTTCAAGGATATAATCTTGGCTCACTTCGTTCACCTCTTCTTTGCTTTAAAATTATGGCAGCGCACTGTTCCTCACATATGCGCTGCACATCGTATGCTAATGAAAAAGATGCCGTCTTACTCATAATCTGCAACATTCTCCGGAGTTACTGGTTCAAACGGCACCCAGATGACAAACTCGTTTTCACTGTCAACTTCGTATCCTGTGCCTTCATTAATGCTTTTTCCGGCAACCATATTGACAGCTGCTTGAATGGATCCACTGCCCTGGCCGACTGCATTCTGGAATACGGTCATCGCCATTTTCCCAGATTTTACTGCCGCAACGCCGTCTGGCGTAGCATCAATACCTACAATTGGAATCGAAGATGGATCCATTCCCACGTTTTCCAAGGCTTCAATAGCACCCAAAGCCATGGCGTCATTGTTGGAAATGATGCAGTCAAATTCAGTTCCGGCCGTAAGCAGCGGCGTGATCTGTGTCATCGCTTCTGCACGGTCATACTTACATGCCAACGGAGCTGATGCCTCAGTCGCCGTTATTCCGGCATCCTCAAGTGCCTGCAGCACAGATGCCGTACGATTTGTCGTCGAGACCTGCCCTAAAATGCCATTTAAAAGGACGTATTTGATTTCAGTCTTTCCCTGCGCTTTAAAATACTCTGCCAGCCATTCGCCCTGAAATTTGCCGGAGGTCAGTTCATTAGATCCGACATAGGCCACATTCTCACTTAATAGGCTCATATTTTCAGGTGGGCGGTTAACAAAGACCACCTTCATAGCTCCAGCCGCATCAATAATATCTGCTGCAATATTAGGGTCTACCAAGTTAACGACAACCGCTTTTTCTCCTGCCGCTGCTGCTGTCGCAACAAACTGAATCTGCTTGCTGCTGTCAGATAACGCATCCTGTGATGCCATAGTGTATCCCGCTTTCGTTGCCGCCTTATTTGCTGCCTTATCCAAGGTTGACAGCCACTCATCACGCTGCGCCAGTATCAATGTGATGGCTTCACCCGTTCCTGTTGCCGCCGTCTCACCACTCGCGACTGTCTCCGTACTGCCTTCGCCGTCCCCACCGGCTGGCACATTTGTTTCTTTATCACCCTCGCCGCATCCGGTCAACAACCCTACTGTCAACACGCCTGCAAGCAATGTCGCTAATACTTTCTTTTTCATAATTCTAACTCCTCCTTATTATTGGCTCATCACAAGCCTGTTTTCTGTGCAATATACTTTCTGGCTTTCAAGGCATATTCAAACGGATTAGCAATCGCCGGATCCTGCTCGGCTTCGACGACTATATAACCTTCGTAATCCGCATCCTCTAATATTTGAAAAATTGCCCCAAAATCCACATCGCCATCCCCTGGTACTGTAAAAACTCCTTCTCTTACGCCTTTTAAAAAACTCCAGCGCTCCTTCTTAGATTTGTCTACCATCCTTCTTCGAATATCTTTCACATGCACATGCCGCACCCGGCCTACATATTTCTTCAAAACCTTTTCAGGATCAATCCCCGCAAAGGATAGGTGCCCGCTGTCAAATAGCAGGTATACAAGTTTGGGATCGACCATTTGCATAAAGCGGTCGATTTCTTCCTCTGTCTGGACAACCGTACCCATATGATGATGAAATGTTAAGGTCACGCCTTTTTCCCTGGCTATTTTCCCTAGTTTATTTAGACCGGTCGCCAGCAGCTCCCATTCTTCATCATTCATCACGTACTTGCCTTCCCAGACAGGCTGGTCAAGTTTCCCTTGAATGCTGTAGCTTTGCTCCGATACGCCAATAACCTTAGCACCCAATGCCGCCAGAAATTCAACCTGCTTGATAAATGCTTCTTTTGTTTCCTCATAAGGCTTGGAGATCAGAAAAGTAGAGAACCAGCAATTGCAAATCTGCATTCCTCTTAAATCAAGTGCCTTCTTCAACACATTGATGTCGTCAGGATATTTACCCCCTATCTCAGAGCCCGTAAAACCGGCCAGAGCCATCTCACTGACACATTGCTCAAAAGTATTTTCCTTTCCCAGATCCGGCATATCATCATTGGTCCAAGCAATTGGTGCAATTCCAAGCTTAACTTTTTCTTTATTCAACATAATTCTATCATTTCCTTTTACCCAAAATATTTTTGCACAAAGTCTTTGGTTACACGAGCTGCTTTCTTAATATTCTCTTCATGGGGAAGCTCATAGTACTCCGGTCTGAATTCTTCAATAGTACATACCCCATCAAACCCAATCTTGTTAAGCGCTGCCGCAATTCCTTCGTGGTCCACCACGCCCTCTTCCGGCCATAGCCGCTTATCATCGCCGCAAGAGCCAAGCGGCAGGTCTTCACAGTCGTTCAAATGATATGCGAAGATTTTCGAGCCGTCAGCATCTTCTAAGTCTTGTAGCTTAGAACACATTTCATGGAAATGGAACGTATCTACAGTCACGCCAACATTATCACGGTCTACCGCATTTACAATGTCATATGCCGTTTTAAACTGATTCACGGAACAGTTCGGCGCCCCGCAAAATTCCAGTGAAATCTTCATATCCGGTCCCACCTTATCGGCCAGATAACGCAGGCGTTCAACAGCTTCTTCCTTAATTTCAGGTACTGTTTTATCCTTAATATCAAAAGAGGGCACTGTTATGAGCATCTTCATCCCAATTGCTTTAGAAACCTCCATGATAAAATCAACCTCTTCATCAATCTCTATTACACCTTGTTCGTCTCTTTGATTAAAGAAAATGAGTGTGTTATATGCCCAAGGTTTCAGGTTATGATTCTTGAACCACTCTGACAATTCAGTTAATGTATGTTCCTTCAGATAATCCTTCACACAGTCGAAACGTATCTCTATGTAATCAAATCCATATTTCTCGCACATTTCCAAATCAGTCATTAGTGACTGTCCTTCGCAGCCTAGTGCGGTTGCCTGGTTAAATCCTGTTTTCATGACTTCTCTCCTATTATGATTTATTGATAAAAATCCGGCTTTTCTATTGCTGTTACCACAGTTTCAATATTGCCACTCTCCTGTGCCTTGACTAATGCATCTGCTGTTACGGCGGCAAGATAACCATCCCATGAGGTTGGTCCGTCAACTGTTCCCTTAAGCGTTGCTTCTACCCACTCTTGAACCTCCACATCATAGGCTTGCGCAAATCTCACAAAGCAATCCGTATCAATGGCTCTGGCAACAGCTGCGTTCTTACGGATATCAGGATATCCCGGCTCTGCCATCCGGACTGAGCCATTCTCACATACCATTTCACAATTAATATCATATCCGAATTTGCAGTTTACGAATACCTCGACATCAATACACACACCCTTCTTCGTGCGCATAAGCATCATCTGCGGATCCTTTAGTTCGGAATGAGAATACTTGGTTACTTTCGGTGTGATCACCTGTACCGTATCATATTCATCATCTACCAGCCAGTGCAACACATCAATTTCATGAATGGCTGTATCATGCACCGCCATCGGTGTATGATAGTCAGTTCCCACCTCCGGATTCCGATGCGTGCAATGCAGCATCAGCGGTTCGCCATACTCGCCTGAGTCCAAAGCCTCCTTCAACTGCAGATAGCCTCTGTCATAACGACGCATAAAGCCCAGTTGTATCAAATGCTTCCCAGATGCCACCTCTGCCTTAACGACCTCCAAGCAGTCGGCCGCTGTTGTACATAAAGGCTTCTCGCAAAAAGCAGGCTTGCCTAAAGCGATTGCCTGTAGAAGCGTTTCCTTATGTGCAAATCCTGGTGATACGATAAAAATCGCATCCACGTCAGCAGCCGCAATAAGCTCCTTCTCTTCTTGATAAATCTTCGCGCCGCAGATCTTAGCGGCTGCTTCGGCATTGGCCACAAGTACATCCGTGACAGCAGTTACCTCTGCACCAGGAATTATGTTTGTCAGCCTCTTGATGTGGTCCTGCCCCATCTTGCCGCATCCTATCACTCCTATCTTTAACATTGTTTGTACCTCCTATTTTTTTACTTAAGTCATATTTTAACATTGCGTTCTCGTGAACGCAATGAGTAATTTCCCCAAAATCAAACGCTTGTTTTTGTGCATAAGCTATAAACATGAGCAAGGATTGCATTTTCATCGGACTATTGATATACTTTTAATTACAGTTTAGCTATGCAAATTTTCAACGACCAATATACAAGGAGAGAGCCATGAGTATCAAAGAATTCAAAGCAACATTATTACAAAATGACACTATGGATGCAGGATATATCGAGATTCCTTTTGATGTCGTGAAAGAGTACGGCACAAAACGGGTAAAAGTTAAGGCATTATTAAACGGCGTGGAATACCGCGGCTCCATCGTGCGGATGGGGTTGCCTTGTCATATACTTGGTGTCCCGAAAGCGATCAGGCAAAAGATGGGGGCAGCTTTTGGTGATGCGATTGATGTCAGGTTGGAAAAAGATGAAGAAGACCGAGTCGTCACTTTGCCTGAGGATTTTAAACAACAGCTTAACGAAAAAGCACTGGTTGCTTTTCAAAGCCTGTCCTATTCCCAGCAAAGAAAATATGTCCTGCATATTGAAGCTGCCAAACAAGAGTCTACCCGTGCCAAGCGCATTGCGGCAATAATTTCGAAAATAAAAGTCTAAATCAAAAAGAGGCAACCGTTTATTGGTCCCCTCTAATTGGCAACTAGTCCAACTACTTGTTGTTGTCTTCACTCTCTCCAGATCTGCGCAAAGAATCAGGTCTTTTTCCTTGATAAAAAATACCCATGCATCCTGGTGGCCATCCCCACCAGACACTATCTGCCACACTTGCTTTTGCCGCTGAAACGGCTGACTCCATAAGTTTTTCCTTAGCTGAATCAATCAGTTCTGACATCCTTATTTACCTCCTGTTTTAATATTTTCGATAATAGCATGGACAAAGCCACGCTAATAATCGCTAAGCTGGCTGGTATATACAGCGCATGTGTAAAATGGAACAAGTATAAAATGATAATTAGATTCATTTCCCCAGTCAATATGTATTTTGTAGAATTTCTTAATCGCTCAATTTCATAGGGCGATAAATTAAGATCCTTATGATTTATCGGGGCTGCATATAGAATATATATGATTGAAATAATTAATGCTGGTATCATAAACAACTCATTAACTCTATTTGATATGTAAATAATTATCACGCTCACCAGGCAGGATAGAAGTAAGCATCCTAAAGGGCTCTTGGCGTGGTAGCCACTTGTTTGTCCACGGAGCAATGCTAGGAATACGTGGTATATGATCATGCTTATTGGAGAATTCATAATGAACCCTATAAGCAACAGTAAAGAGTAGACAACTAATTGACTGATCAATTTTTCAAAAGCATATACATAAATATCAAATTCTTCACTGCCAAGCAGGGCCATCGATGTCGCTTTTTCGGTTATTCTAACGGCAAGTTTATTAAGCATAGCTTCCTCCCCCAAAAAACATTTAGCATCTCCTATGTGTATCATCATAAAGAAACACTTTCTAAAGATCAAGCCATATGACAGTTTTAACGGGCGAATTGCAGAATCAAGGGTTCTGTTTAAGCCTTATCAGAGCGGTAAACTGAAAGGTTTGCCCGTCACAGCCTAATTCATAATCGCCGTTACATTTTGACAAGGCAAAAGCAATATTTTTTAGACCAATCCCGTGCACAAGCCGGTCGGCTTTGGTTGTCTCAATCATGTTGTTCTGAATCTCTATGGGTCTTACGACCGGGTTGATCACTGAATAAACAAAGATCCCATTTTCATTCAACAGTTTTACGTTAATAATTCTATCTGTAATCACGTTATCACAAGCCTCAATTGCATTATCAAGTGCATTTGACAATATAATGACTAATAGATGCTCTGGTATATTGACCTCTGATAAGTCTCCGGCTCTAATATCTAAAGTTACCCCTTTATTTTCGGACAGCATACATTTTTGATTCAATATTGCGTCAATAATATCGTGATTTGTCTTGACCCTATAGAGAGACACGTAAATATCGTCGGAAATTAATTTTATCAAATGGATTACCTGATCATATTTTGAGTCATTGGCTAGTTGATAGATCGTTGCTATTTGCTGCTTATAATCATGCATATGCTGCTTTTGTGCGGTAAATGTTTTATTTAAAGCTTTGATGTTTGCTGTTTCAACCTCAATTTGCTGTTGATACAAAGCATTTTCTCTTTCACTTTTTCCAAAACGCGCAGAAGACTCAAGAAGCCCGAGAATAGCATAATTGAGAAATAACAATCCAAGAGCCGCAACTATTGCAATGAAAGGAACAGTTCCCGATCTGTAACAGAGCTCAATAATTGACAAAAGCGATACCATCGTGATAACCGCCTGTAAAACATAAACAAGCCAATGATATTTTGAGATATAATTTAGCTCTGGGTGGCGCTTGGAGCTGACTATCTTTTTAATGATCATGACAAGTAAAAAAAGAAATGTTTTTGAGAATGTCGCAGCAAAAAAGAAATAGCGTGAATTGCTTTTTATCACCTCTAAGGGTAATGCGAGCAAACCATATATAAGGATAACTGAAAAACTATCAACAACAATAATAAGAATATACTGTATGATTGAAACGCACAGCTTTACTACAATTTCGGCTTTATAGAAAAAATATAGAAACACACAGTAGCATGCAAGGATTAATAGCCCCTTAAGGATTGCGTTTTCGATATAATTGGCGACGACCCAGTTAACCACAACTAATACCAGTATTTTTATATCTAAGATTGGATAAATATTATGTACCACTTCTTTTTTCTCCAACAAAACGTCAAAAAGAACCAGACAGCAGATAAACTCCGCAAGGATAATGACTGAACTTATGAAAACAGATAACAAATCTATCATGATATTTTCCCCCTGAATAAAAATAATTGTTTCTTAACATTTGACAATAATTTTGGGCCATATTATAAGTTTAACACTAAGATATCGTAACATGAAGATGCATAAACATAGCTTTTTTGTCGAAAAAAGATAATTAATAATGTATATTTGTTATTTATATAATGTTTATATAATCCAGTTGCAAATACTCTGCTTTTTTGTTAGTATTAGAATATAATTAATTACTTACCCGGTCGCTTATAGTTAAAGTGACAACGGCTGATAAAACCACCGTGGAACAAGGAGGTCATGATGTCTTTTTCGGAACAATATAGTACAATGCTGCAAGCAGCTTGTCGTTTAGGAGATTTACAATTAGGTGTAGTCGGAAGAGATGGTGTGGCAGTCCTTGGTACACAAGACTATTGGAACAAAGTAGGCAGTGTTCGTCCAAAAGGCTGTCACCTGACCCGACATAGAGATTCTGAGATCATTAATATCATTCGGGATCCCGGATTCGAAGCCGGATGCAACTACTGTGAAAACAGCCGAAACTGCAACTATTCCATTATACTGTGCGCTCCAATTTTCAAAGGCAGCGTGCACGCAGGTAGCGTGGGCCTGCTCGGCCAAGGCGAAGACATCCGTAAACGTATCCTTGAAAAGGAAGATAGTTGGGTGGAATACATCGGAGAGCTTTCCAGTGTATTTTCCGACTACTCGCCGCTTATTGGCGTGTTGCGTCTTCGCAGTATTTCTGATGCTTCACTGAATAGCCTCTTCCAGATTAACGGGAACAGAGGGTTGATTATCACTGATAATGATCAAGGTATTTTAAGACTCAATACAACCGCAAAAGAATTCTTGCGCCTGCCGGGCAGCAATGATTTAGCACAGTCTTTGCATAAAATAATTCCGAAAAGATCATTGAACGATTTGCTGACTGAAAACATCAGAAACAATAGCGTCGTCGTAAAATTAGACGACAGACTTTTCCGCTTAAGTCGTTTAGATGATTCAAAGGTATACCCTTATAACGGCGTTGCCCTGGCCATTGACGAGCTCTCGACCATTTCACTTGGCAGCGTGACAAAAAGCTCTAAGGCAATCCACCGCATGGTCAGTGTATCCGCTAAGATGAACGAAGTCAAAACGCTTATTCATAGCGTGGCAAAGCTTTCGCTTCCAGTTCTGATTCAAGGTGAAAGCGGAACCGGGAAAGAGCTTGTCGCAAGATCTATTCACGAACTTAGCGCACGAAATCAAAAGAAGCTAGTGGCTTTTAACTGTTCAGCAATACCGGAAGCCCTTTTCGAGAGCGAACTGTTCGGATATGAAAAAGGTGCCTTTACCGGCGCCGCATCCTCAGGGAAAAAGGGATACATCGAACTGGCAGATGGCGGCACTTTGTTTTTAGATGAGGTTGGCGATTTGAATATTACCAATCAAGCAAAGCTTTTACGCGTATTAGAAGAAAAGGAATTCTATCGTATCGGCGGACAACAGTTGATAAGATCTGACATCCGCATTGTGGCTGCCACAAATGCGCCATTGGCTAAGCTGGTAGCCGAAAAGAAGTTTCGGGAAGATCTATATTTTCGTCTCAATGCTGTCTGCATCAATCTGCCGCCGCTTAGGGAACGTAAGGAAGACATATTGTTGCTCTGCCGCCATTTTCTTAACCAACTAGATGATCGGAATGAATGGACAATAACCCCACAAGCACAGGAATTACTGCTTAATTATCCCTGGCCTGGAAATATTAGAGAGCTTCGCAATACCATGGAATATTTGTCAGCCTTTTCGAAAAACTCACAGGTTACCTTTGAGTGCCTGCCCGATTACATTCGAAATGTTTGTCTGTCGGGTCGCACTGATTATCATCAGGCATTTTCTGCTAAACCTAACTTGGAGGCCTGTCGCATGGCGCTTGATTTATTTGGACGATCAACTGCTGGGAAACGTCAGGCGGCAGCTTACCTTAAAGTCAGCTTGGCAACCTTTTATCGCTTATTGAAAAAGTTTGATCTGCGGTAGTTTCTCAATGATAATTATTGAGAAATTTGAGAAATCATTGTTATTTTTTCTTTTGATCAAGATGAAATGACAGTGATTTTTTTAGAATCTATAGAATAATTGGTATTATTTCCAATTTTATCAACATAATATTGGCATATATTTTGCTATAATATAATCATGAATCTAGAAAAAGTTGACTATTTGACAAAGGAGGTTATTTATGATGGATTTAGTAATTAATCCGATTCGTATCGCAAGGCTTAAACTTGACCGTGGCCTGATGACTTATTTCATTAACTATGGGGAATCTATCTGGATTCCGATCAACGCATGGTTGATCAAGCACCCGGAGGGCGATGTTTTAGTAGACGCAGGCGGCTACTCTGCTGACATGAAAAATTACTGGCATGATGCGACCGAAGACGTCAACACACTGGCAGATGCTTTAGCTGAGTACGGCACAAAACCTGGTGATATCAAGCATTTGATCCTCACGCATCTTCATTTCGATCATGCACTAAATGCCCGTTTACTCACAAACGCCACGGTATATGTTCAGCAAAAGGAATATGATTTCTTTAACGCTCCACATCCTATGATGGCCGGTTTGTATAATCAGAGTTTTATTGAGGGGATGCCGCTTAAGCTGATTGACGGCGAAGCCGAAATTGTTTCTGGTGTACGGGTTTTCCCAGTTCCAGGGCATACACCGGGCGCACAGGCGATTGAAGTGGATACCAGCAAGGGCAAGGCAGTTATAAGCGGTTTCTGCAGCACCATGGACGTTTTCCCGGAACAAGGCAATGTGACGCCAGGCATTCATGTGGACGCTCTGGCTGCATATGATTCAGTTGAAAAAGTCAAAAGCCGTGCCAACATCATTATTCCCCAGCATGATCCTAAAATGGCTGCGCTAAAGCAGATCCCTTAATAGTGTAAAGAAAGGGAAATGATATGGACTGGAAAAATATTTATAACACTCGGAAAACAGATGCCGATACAGCTTTAGAAGCCGTTAAAACCGGTGACAGAATAACCGTTCCCTTTGCTGCTGGACAGCCAAAAGCGACACTGGAGGCTTTGGCCAGACGGATTAAGGTACTGGACTATGTTGAAATTGCGCAGTTGGTTACGATCACAAAAGATATTCCTTATCTGACCCCGGATATCGTGGATAAAGTCCGCTTTACGACATCTTATGTCGGCGCAGTCACTAGAGATCATGTTGCCAACGGAACCGGTCACCTTGCACCATGTTTTCTGAAAGATTATCCGCGGATGTATTCTAAGGAGTTTGATGCATCGGTTGCACTGATTCAGGTTTCCCCACCTGACCGCCATGGTTATGTGAGTCTGGGAACATCAGTGGATCATAATAAGGCATCGGCAGCATATGCTAAAACGGTCATCGCCGAGGTCAATCCTCAAATGCCACGTATCCATGGAGATTCTTTCCTCCATGTATCGGAGATTGACTATTTTGTAGAATGCGACCACCCTGTGCTCGAAATCCCCAGACCTAGGATTACCGAGATCGAGCAACGCATTGGCGAGCATGTTTCCACGCTCATCAATGACGGGGACTGCCTTCAGTTAGGCATTGGCGCAATTCCGGACGCTTTGCTGATTGCCTTGAAGGATAAAAAGCATCTGGGCATTCATACGGAGATGTTTTCTGACGGCGTCATGGATTTATACTATGCCGGCGTTATTGATAACAGTTGTAAGAGTCTGCACCCCGGTAAAATGGTTACAACATTTTTAATGGGAACCAGAGCGCTTTATGATTTCGTTGATGATAATCCGTGTGTAGTCGCCTATCCATGCGACTATACAAACGATCCATTTGTCATCGCCAAGAATGATCATATGGTCAGCGTCAACTCCTCAGTAGAAGTTGATCTGATGGGGCAGGCGGCATCTGAGAGCATCGGCAGCAGACAGTATAGCGGTGTCGGCGGTCAAGTGGATTTTATTCGTGGCGCACATGCCTCCAAGGGTGGGCGGGCAGTATTGGCTCTGCCATCTACTGCCGGAAGTAATGAGAAGCGTAAATCGAAGATTGTCGCCAGACTTGCGGCCGGAACGCCGGTAAGCACCAGCCGGAACGATATTGATTTTGTTGTCACCGAATATGGCGTTGCAGACTTACGCTTCAAAACCCTTGCCAAACGTGCGGAGCAGCTTATCAATATCGCCCATCCCGATTATCGTAATGATTTAAAGACGGAACTAAATAAGATGAATTGGTAAAGGAGAGATTTTCAAATGTCCATCATGACAAAAGAACAGTATTTTAAAACCATGCATGATTTGAAACCCAACCTCTATGCATTTGGTGAAAAAGTAGAAGACGTTATGGAACATCCGATGACACGTGCAAATATCAATGCTATTTCCATTACTTATGAAATGGCCGAAAGCCGGCCGGTCTTGACTGCTACATCTCATCTCACCGGAGAAAAGGTCAGCCGTTTCACGCATGTTCACATGACCCAGGAGGATCTGTATAATCGTCTGGAAATGATGCGTTGGCTTACACCGCAGCATGGCGGCTGTGTCGGCGCGCGTTGTGTCGGCAATGATGCTATTCAGGCTGTCTATGCAACTACATATGATATTGATCAGGATAAAGGTACAAAATATCATGACTACTTCAAGAAATGGCTTCAATATGTCCAAGATAATGACCTCTCAGTAGCAGGCATGATGACGGACATTAAAGGCGATCGCGGGCTTAAGCCGGGCAAGCAGCCCGACCCCGATTCATTTGTCCATGTTGTGGAACGTCGCGATGACGGAATCATTGTTCGCGGCGCCAAGGCACATATGTCCGGTGCGCCAGTTACACATGAGTTTCTTGTTTTACCTACAGAAGCCATGACCGAAGGCGATGTTGATTATGCCTTAAGTTTTGCGATCCCCAATGGCACGCCCGGCGTAACTCAGATTTTCGAAGCACCGGCCGGTAATTTCCGTTGGCTAAAAGGCAGCGGCGCCGATCTAGGCAATCCCAAATATGGCATTCATGGTGCCTCACTGGTCGTCTTCGACAACGTTTTTGTTCCTTGGGAACGAGTCTTTATGTGCGGCGAATACGAGCACAGCGGTGCGCTGGTTTTACGCTTTGCGGACATGCATCGTTTCACATTCTCAGCATGTAAAGCAGGACACTGCGATCTGGCAGCCGGCGCAGCAGTTCTGGCAGCTGAGCAGCTTGGAACCGAAAGAATCAGCCATATCGCACAAAAGGTTATGTCCATGGTTGAGCTTTCAGAAGGATCCTATGCCAGCAGCTTAGCCTCTGCCGCCCGTTGCAGCCAAACACCATGTGGAAGTTTTGTGCCTCATTCACTTTATGTCAACATTGCAAAAGTACAGGGGATTAATGCTGTATACCGCACTGCTGAATACTTGGCGGAAATTGCCGGCGGGTTAGTCTGTACGCATCCATCCCAGGCTGATTTTGACAATCCCGAGACGAAAGACATTCTCGAGAAATATTTGCCGGCAAAGCCCGGTACATCTGCCAGAGACAGAGTTAAATTACTGCGTTTTATCGAATATCTTATGGGACAGGGTTCTGTTATCCCGGCAGAAAGCTGTCTAGGCGGCGGTGCCCCTGCTGCTTGTAGGGTGTCCATCAAAGCCAATGCCAATATTAATCCGTATAAGGAAATGGTCAAGAAAATCATTGATCTGTAAAGCACGTCATGGAAGTTGTAGTTAATCTCTCACGATGTAACGGCTGCGGATTTTGTATGGACGTCTACCCCGACTTATTTCAGTTAGGAGAACGCTATTCCAGCTACATCGGACCTAAGAACCCTGATGAAGCTGTTATCGTCAGACTTAAAGAGACAGTACTGCTCTGTCCGGCGATTGCGATCTCGTTGTCAGGCTATCGACCTGGTTAAGTAATCAACTCCCCCTTGGTTTGTCATGAAACCAAGGGGTTTTTTAAAAGGAGGGGTAAAAGGAATTATTGGAGTTTAGTTTGAGCTACAGTTGTTATTTCTTCATAATTATGTTATTATTTACGCATAACAGCAAATGCGAAGATTTCAGATGAAGGACAAATTTCATACATGAACAAGAATATATTAATAGTAGACGATGAAAAAGAAATAGCTGATTTAGTTGAAGCATATCTGAAGAACGATGGTTATTCAGTATATAAATTTTATTCCGGCAAAGAAGCCTTAGAATGCATCCAAACCACAGCACTGGATTTGGCGATTTTAGATGTCATGCTGCCCGATATAGACGGGTTTCATATTTGCCAAAAAGTTCGGGAAAAATATTTTTTTCCGATCATTATGTTAACCGCTAGGGGAGAAGATATGGATAAGATCATGGGCTTGACAATTGGCGCAGACGATTATATAACCAAACCGTTTAATCCCTTAGAAGTCGTTGCGCGGGTTAAAACACAATTAAGGCGATATGTCCGCTATAATCAATCTGATGCGAAGGATTCCACAGTCATTACGGAATATGATATTAAAGGGCTGATCATCAATAAAGATTCACACCAATGCACTTTATTTGGTAAGGAGGTGTCACTGACACCCATCGAATTTTCTATTTTATGGTATTTATGTGATCATCGGGGGAAGGTTGTGTCCTCCGAAGAATTGTTCGAAGCAGTTTGGGAAGAGAAATTTCTTGATAATAACAATACTGTCATGGCACATATTGGCCGTCTGCGTGACAAATTGCACGAGCCGGCTAAGAATCCTAAATTCATAAAAACAGTGTGGGGAGTTGGGTATAAAATTGAATAAACAAGATTTAACAACTGAACTTAAAAAAGAAAAACAAGACCTGTCAAGGAAAATTTTATTTCACTTCTCCATTACTTTTATTTTATATTTGTTGGCAGGAATAATACTTTTTCTATTTTCAATTCTTATTTACAGTCAAATTACATGGTATGGCCATGAACTCATATATCTCATTGTACATTGGCTTTTTGATAGGACTTTTTGGGTTGCGCTGCTGTATTTCGTCATTGGTTTTTCAGTCATTTTCTATTATTATTGGAAGAAACCTTTTTATTTTCTTGATCATGTTCTTGAAGCAACAGAGAATATGTATCATTTAGACGATCGGTTAATTGAGCTTCCCTCCGAGCTAAAGCAAACGGAGTTTAAGATGAATCAGCTTAAGATGACACTGCGAAACAATGCGCACATAGCCAAAGAAGCAGAACAACGGAAGAATGACCTTGTTGTATATCTTGCCCATGATCTAAAGACGCCACTCACCTCAGTCATTGGATATCTAACCCTGCTTCGGGATGAAGGCCAGATTTCAGAGGAGCTTCGGGAAAAATATTTATCCATATCTTTAGACAAGGCAGAGCGGTTGGAATATCTAATTAATGAGTTTTTTGAAATCACCCGCTTTAATCTTTCAAACCTGACCCTTGAGCTTGAGCATGTTAATCTCACCAGAATGTTTGAGCAGCTAATCTTTGAGTTTCAGCCAATGCTTATTGAGAAGGACCTTAAATGCCAGCTACAAGCCACGCCAAACATATCAATTAAATGCGATGTCAATAAGATGCAGCGGGTAATTGATAACCTGCTTCACAATGCTGTCAATTACAGTTTCAAAGACACCACCATTGACATCACCATTATACAGCTTGATGATCGCATTAAAATAAGCTTCATCAACCATGGAAACACGATTCCAAAAGAAAAGCTTGATCTTATTTTCCAGCAGTTCTATCGCTTGGACTTCGCCCGGACAACGAAAAACGGTGGTGCAGGACTGGGCTTAGCTATTGCAAGGCAAATTATCGAGCTGCATGGCGGTTCGATCGCAGCATACAGTGAAAATGAGGTCACCTCCATCGAGTTTTCACTGCCAACTTCATAGGGCTTTAAATAGCAGAATATAAGGTTCTAAGGACTGTTGGAAAATCGTAAGAATTTCATTAGTAATAAATAGGATTTTGAAAAGAATAAACGAATAAAAAGCATCCCCTATTTTGATATGATCAGTGTATCAAATAGGGGATGCTTTTTTACTTTAAGAAAGGTGGTTGTGAAAATGAAACTTAGAAATACTACTCTCATGGTCGTCACTTTATTCTGCGTCGTATTCGCCATTTTGTTCATCCAAGGCTTTTCAAGTCATGGCAAAAAAGAAATCAAAGCGGCTACTACCTCGCCAACAATTGAAAGTGATATGTCTAATCAAAATCAAGACAGCCTAGAATGGAACTTAATACTAGTAAACGAATGGAACTATATTCCAGAGGAATACAACGTCACATTGATGACACTAAAAAACGATTATCAAGCAGATGAAAGAATATATCCTGATTTACAAGAAATGTTCGATGCTGCTAGAAATGAAAATATATATCCGCTGATTGACGAGGCATACCGAACCCAAGAGAGACAAGAAGCCCTTTTTTCTGATAAGGTAAATGCTTATATAGCTGAGGGATATTCCGAAGAAGAAGCTCATGACTTGGCAAAGACCTGGGTTGCCTTACCAGGAGCAAGCGAGCATCAATTGGGGTTGGCGCTTGATATTAATGCCGAACAGGATAAATGCACAAATGATGCCGTCTATCTATGGCTCCAGGAAAACAGCTACAAATATGGCTTTATTTTAAGATATCCTTCTGATAAATTCAACATAACAGGCGTAAATTATGAGCCTTGGCACTTCCGATATGTTGGCAGGGAAGCCGCAAAAGAAATCTATACACAGGAACTTTGCCTTGAAGAGTATTTAGATTAAAATGAAAGGAATAAGATCAAATGATGAAAAAGAAAATTGCTGTTCTCTTTGGTGGAAATTCAGCAGAATACACCGTCTCGTTACAATCTGCATCTGCTGTTTGTTCACATATAGATATGGAAAAATATACAATTATACCTATCGGTATAACAAGACAGGGGGATTGGTTTCGATATTACGGTGATTTCGAGAATATTTTAAGCGATACATGGCATCACGATACCAATCATTGTATCCCCGTTGTTGTTTTACCTAACCGCAGCGTGCGGGGAATTATTGAACTCACTAAGGATGGGAATAAATTGACTCGATTGGATGCCGCTTTTCCTATTTTACATGGCAAAAACGGCGAAGATGGCACCATTCAGGGCTTGTTTGAATTGGCAGGAATAGCGCTGATCGGATGTGGCACGCTATGCTCAGCGCTTTGTATGGACAAGGATAGAGCCCATCGTCTCGTGCAAGCCGCAGGCATCGCTGTACCGCAATCGGTAGTAATCGAGCAGCCGACAGCCTTAGCACTGGCTAAGCAGCTTAAATACCCTCTATTTGTTAAGCCTGTCCGCGCAGGCTCATCATTTGGCATTACTAAAATAAATCAACAAGAAGATTTGCACGCCGCCGTAAAACATGCATTTGAGTATGATCGTCAGGTCATTATTGAAGAAAATATTGACGGTTTCGAAGTAGGCTGCGCCATTTTAGGAAATGACAGCTTAACGATCGGCAGAGTTGATGAAATCCAATTAACCCATGGTTTTTTCGATTTTACTGAAAAGTACACCTTAAAAAGCTCTAAAATTCACATGCCCGCAAGGATTGACTGGCCTACCGAAAAAAGAATTCAAAAAACTGCCGAGATTATATATCGAGTGCTTGATTGTTCAGGATTTGCAAGAGTGGATATGTTTCTAACGCCAACCAAAGAAATAATTTTCAATGAGGTGAATACAATCCCTGGTTTCACTTCTCATAGCCGTTATCCCAATATGATGAAGGGCATCGGTATTTCCTTTAGCGAGCTGCTGGATAAACTGATTGACCAGTGTGAAATATGATGATTAAAGCTTTAAGCACTCCCGCTATTGATACCGACAGATCCTGGCTCGAATTCGATTTAGAAAACTTAAAACATAATGCCGTCGCCTTGCAGGCGGCGATGCCGGACGGTTGTGAGCTGATGGCTGTTGTCAAGGCAGATGCATACGGACATGGCGCTATGATCGTATCAACCTGTTTAAGCGAAATAGGCATAAAGGCTTTTGCCGTTGCAACAATCGATGAGGGAATTAGACTCCGGAGAAATGGGATAAAGGGCGAAATTCTAGTTATGGGATACACGAGCCCATTACGGGCAAAAGAGCTCCAAAAATATCATCTGATGCAAACATTAATTGATTTTAAATACGCCACCGCACTCGATCAAATGGGCTATGATATCAACACTCACATTAAAATCGATACAGGGATGCACCGGCTTGGCTTAAATGTAGATGATGTGTGTGATGTCGCCCAAATATTTCAGTTAATTCACCTGAAAGTCAGTGGCATCTACACCCATCTTTGCGTTTCAGACAGCATCAATACGGAGGATAATGCATTTACATATCGGCAGATTAAAGACTTTTATCATCTGCTTAAAACACTTGTTATGGAAGACATCAAGCTCCCCAAAATCCATATTCAAAGCAGCTATGGATTATTAAACTATCCAAAGCTTCGATGTGATTATGCGCGAATAGGAATCGCTTTGTACGGTTCATCAACCACACTTGGCGATCAAACTAATTTACGAATTGATTTACGCCCGGTTCTGTCTCTGAAATCGCAAGTTGTTCTCATCAGAGAAATCAAGCATGGTGACAGCGTCGGATATAGCAAAGCATTTACGGCAAAAAGGGATAGCCGCATAGCCATATTGCCGATTGGCTACGCAGATGGACTTCCGAGAAATCTGTCCTGTGGCAATGGCGATGTGCTGATTCACGGTCGCCGTGTGCCGATTATTGGGCGCATATGTATGGATCAGCTTGTTGTCGATATCACAGATGTGCCTGATGTCAATATTGGGGATATCGCAACCTTAATCGGAAAAGATGGCCTGGCTGAAATAAGTGCCGCAGAGGTTGCCCAGAAATCGGGCAGTATCACCAATGAGCTGTTGTGTAGAATGGGTAAAAGGCTTAGAAGAAAATATATATATTATAAATGTTAATCCCTATCATAACCGCCATTACTCCTATAAATAGCTTGTCTATCACCTTATCCTCAAGCGTCTTATTAAAATGCTGGCCCATCATTCCTCCTGTTTTCCGGATCCGAGCTTATTAAGGAAGCATAGGAAAATAGCCATTTTCCCAGCAGTCCTCCTACTGCTGCGCCCACTGCCAAAGGAAATCCGATTTTCTGATTAATATGGGATTCTCCACTCATTTTACTCTTTACCACTGAATATGTGGTCATAGATAAGACCGTGCAAGATGATAAGAAGCTAATCGTCGCCACCGAATATATATCAAAAGAATCCAGCATCGGTTTTATAATAACACCGCCGCCGATCCCACAAAAAACAACGCCATGGATTATTCCAAATCTACGGCGCATACTGTGTTTAGCGTGGAGCTGTCGCTTGCACGTATCGTTTATTTGAATCTTTTGAGAATGAACCTGACAATTGCAATCACCAGCAAAAGTAAAATGATCGCTAAAGGAAGCCAACGCTCCACTAAAATTAACTGCTGGGATGATGACATCTCATTGAATTTGAGTAAGTGATTAAGCCCAAGCCCGGTCGTGGGCGTCTGCTCATCATTATCTATGGTCGTTCGCTCGGCATATACAATATAGCGCTGGTAATTCTTTGTATACGGGTGGCATGTTATGAGGGAGATCAGGTCTCGGTTTTGTTGGATGAGTATCTCGGATATGTCAGAAGGCAGGATGACCTTTGTTTCCACCACCTCATACGCCAGTGTCTCCCAGAAGTTTGTGATATATATCTTATCCCCTATTTCAAGGCTCTCTATGTCGCGAAACATTGCGCTCCCCCGATAGCCCCGATGCGCCGCCAACACTGTATTTGTATTGATCCCGCCCACCGGGAGCGATGTTTGCCCCAGATTGGCAGCCCCTTTGGCTAAATTATCTGTCGATGCCCCTAGGAATATGGGAAGCTCAATTTCCATTCTGGGGATGGTGACGTAGCCAACCATGTTTTGGTCCATTCCGTATTGGGTCAAGTCAAAAGCGGGCTGTTCATATGAAAAAGGATCCGCTAAGCCTGGCTGCCCGCTTTCGTAAATGGCAGCATTATATTCCTGCATGTCGGATAAAAGCCTTTCATGCATATCCTCTTTCGTTTGATCGGGTTGCTGTATCGATTGGGATATCCTTTCAAAACCGGCAATATAGCTTTTGGCTTCCCTGCCAGAGATATAAGTGCTTATTGACGGGTAAAGGAACACCGCCAAGCCGCTGAGAAGTAACAGGAGGATGATGATGTTTAATATTTTACGCTTCATTTTTTTTCCTCCGGCGACGTCGCCTCCTCTTTACAATAATGATGGTTGATGCTATGCCTATGATCCCGATGACGGCGGCGATAGCGTAGAACAGATACTGATCGCCAGGCTGGTCAGGCATCTCAATATCCTCAACATAAGGTATTCTTGTGCCCCTAACAAGCAGGCGGTGGGAGTTCACGCCATATGGCGTACAGGTCACAAGCGTCACGAGATCCTCATCGCGGTCGATCAGCAGATCACTTGTGTTAGATGGATCCACAACCTTAATCTGGTCAACTTGATAAGCAAGCTTTTCGTCCAGCACTGTCAAATAAAATGTATCCTCTACTTCAAGATCCACTAAATTCGTGAACAACGTGGATGTGGGATAGCCGGTATGCGCTGAGAAAACCGCATGGGTGCCAGCGCCGCCTACCGGCAGCGTAGTGTTTTCCAGATGTCCAACACCCTTGCTCAGAACCTCGGCAGTTGTGCCGTGATATAGGACAAGCTTGACATTGATTTTGGGGATCTCTATATAGCCCATTATCCCATCACCATTCATATTGAGCGTGTCATAATAGTCCTGTGATGTTTCCTTGATAGCGTTTGGGTCGAAAGGATCGGTCAATATGACGTTATCCTTCAAACCTTCATTATAAGCATGAGCAGCCGCCCTCTCAACCGCCAGTTCCTCTTCTTTCGCGTTAGCGATATTGTCGTCGTAATTCACAATAATCTCGGCTTGACTGCGCTGATTATACCAATTGCTGAAAAAAGGATAAATCATGACAGCAAGTCCGATTGTAAAAAGAAGTACAATAAATATGACTGAAATGCGTTTTTTCATGTTTTCCTCCTTTTCTCAAAACATTGGGAGCAGCAGGTGCTGCTCCCAATAGATATTTTAAAGTACACTAAAAGTGTATGCGGCTTCATTGCCCTGCTTTACCTTGCTGCATTATTTTTTCTGCTTTTTGCATAGAGTATTGCTGCTGTGGCAATTAAAGCACCGCCGATAATCAGGAACAGGTAGATGCCGCTGCCACCGGTTTGCGGCAAATCGATTGTGCTGTTTAGCTTGTTGACGATCTGGATAGAATATGGTGTTGCTGCTGCTGCTTTCGCTGTCGTATCAGCATTAATCTCAATAGCGATTATGTCTTTTAATAAGGTGTAGCCATCTGGCGCCGCAATCTCCACTACCGTATAATTGCCGTATTCAATGCGGTCAAACTTTACTAAACCGTTAGTGCCAGATGTGAATTTACAATTAGGAGTAATGCTGTCTGATTCATACCATCCATCGGTTGTGTTATAAGCCAAGTATTTGTTAGAAGAATTCATCAGCACAAATGTTGCACCTCCAAGCGGAGCACCATCTTGATCAACTTTCCTGAATTGGTAGCTGTAAAGATAAACTTCAGGATCGGGATCCGTGGGAGTAATTTTTCCAGGATCATCAACATCAGGATCCTTATCAGCAGGCCAATAGTTAATAAAGGCCTTATTGGTCACGCTATTCGTAGTGGTGTCACCAGTATCAAATGCGGCAGCAATCTGTGCGTAGTATGAAACTGTGATAACGTCGTCGTTATCAAGCTTTTCAAGACCAGTGTCGGTGAATATGATGGTGGTCGTTGTCACGCCGGCAGCATCAGTTTCTTGTTCTACTGTATAATCAGTCCCTTTACTTAATGATACGCCATTAAGCTTGACGTCGATATTATACGCTGTACCGCCGACACTGGTATTATCTAGGACTTCTAGATATTTACTGGCTACATCGACGATGTGATATCCTGAGTAATTGTACACAGCGCCCGTTTTGTAATCGGAAGGGACAGTTGCTTCGACTTCATATTTAATGATATCGCCAAGGCTTGCGGTTATATTATCTTGTCCCGAGCCGGTGCTTGTGTCGATGACGCCGCCGCTGACATAGTCTTTAGTTATTGTCATATTGTTTTTAGCGTTCTTGGGCCATGCAACCACATCAAGATTCCATGTGGCATTGCCGCTGGCATCCTCAATCGTCATTGGAACCTCCACAAAAAAGTGGTTTTTGTTTGCGACGCCTGCAGGCAAGCCGGTTTCTACCGCAATGTACAGACCTAGGGACAAATTGCTGAATGTACGTATATAGCCTTCAGTCAAGGTGCCCGTGATCGGGGTAAGACCTGTTAAGTCATAAGCGGAAGCGGAACCTAGACCGGCCACGTCGACTGCGTTGCCCAATCTGTCCTTATACCATATTGTCACATCGCCTGTAGTGGTATCTGTATCTTGTATCAGATCGGCGACCTTGTAGATGACATATGTAGCGTCAGTGGCTTTCTCATAATATAGGCCATCATCGGCTTTGACATAGTCGGATTGTTTTTCAACGGATAAATTATTAAATTCGCTTTCGGTAAGGCCGGTGTCTAAATACAATTTTTTGATAGTGAGCGAGCCCGTTGATCCCGCTGGGATAGTGGTACTGGCGGATGCTGTCGCAAATGTTGATGCGATGAGTCCGATTGTCAGCAACATGCTGAAGAAGACGGCCATTGCCTTTGATATTCTTTTTGTTTTTAACATGTTTTAACTCCTTTTATAATTTTTTATTTTTTATTTTGACGCAAAATACATGCGCTTTTTATGTGAACACTGTCAGGCAAGCATTTTCATGCCGCATGGCAATGTAATCACGGAGGGAAGTTCCTGCCGGAGAACCGCACATGTAGCGATGACTCCAGCATTTAAAAAGTTTTTTAACTATTGACGAGTGTCCTTTAAGCGGCATCTGCGGTAATATAAATAGCATCCTGCAGCTATAGTTAGGATCGCAGCTCCGAGCAGCACAAACATATGTGGCAGCCAATTGGCGCTGCCGGCCGCCGGAAGTTCAATGACTGCGACGTCGGTGACCGTGAAGGTCAGATTGTAATAATAGGCTGTTTCTATCCCGCCTACATCAAGGGTCTTATCCGGGGTTTTATCATTAATCACATTAGCATAATTCGGGTCATTAGAATTGATTGTATAAGGAACTGCCACTGTGATCGGATCTTTTAGCAATGAATACTTCGCTTCGCTGCTGGCAGGAGGTGTTGTCTCGGTGATCCGGTAAGTTGCCTCGGGTAAATTAGGGAATTCAAGCCCGTTATTTCCATTGGTCGTAAATGCAAAGCCGGTATCTGTCGCCATCCATTTACGTCCTATGTTATCCCAATAGAGTGCCACCCAATTAGAGTCGTTAGCCAGCTGCTCCTCACTGGTGGGGTCGGATCCCGTAAACCGTTCTATTTTAAACACGGCGCCTGAAAGGGCGGTATCTCCGTCCTGATCCCCGTATTTTTTAATGGAGATTGACCCTAAAATATCCCACTGGGCATATAGCGTGACCGTCTGAGTCTCCGTTGCAGTGCTGGCAGCCAGCAATATGTCATCGCCCACTTCATAGAAGGTGCCGCTGCCATCCGCATTGGTAGTCCAGCCAATGAAAGCATAGTTTGTGCATCCATAGCCGATCCCACTGGCCGATATGTCCTGCACGGCATGTAAGACTCCAGACAGCAGGTTGCCCGTATTATATGGGGCAGTGGCTCCCTTGTTCTCCGCATCACTACGGTAATTGGGATTATAGATCACGTTGTATGTGCGGTAATAATTGATGTCAAAGTTATTCAAAGGATGCCGGATCGACGTTGTGCCATCTGAAAACACAACATCCGTGTCGCCGGACTGGATCAAGCTGCTTGTCTGCGTTCTAATCGCTTGGGATGGTGCATATTTTGCTTGCGCTTTGTTGGCGGTGAACTTGACTGTTGGGTCGATGGACAGATTGCTATATGGACTAGTGGCAGCTTGATTCGTGATTGTGTAGATGGCGCCGCCGTCACTTACCGCAGTGTTGTTATTGAAGCCGGTGTTACTGCCGGCTGTCAGCCTGGCTGCGGCGGTGAGGTATATGCCGCCGCCATGTGTGCCTGCGGTGTTGTAGTTAACGGCTCCACCAGTCACGCTAACCGTTCCGTTATTTATGTATATCCCGCCGCCGTTTGTGCCTGCGGCGTTGTAATTAAGAACCCCGCCGGTTATGGTTAACGTTCCGTTGTTCACGTATGCCCCGCCGCCGTTTGGTGCTGAATTGACCTTACCCGTTTCACCGATATTTCCACCGGTCATATTGAACTTAGAGCCGACCGTTGCAAGATATATCCCGCCGCCGCTTGTGCCGGCCGTATTACCGACGATCGTCGTCCCTGCTTTCATGTTGGCGATCGCATTATAGTTGGTCGTGCCAGACACATATATGCCGCCACCGAATACTTGCGCATTATTGCCTTCGATAATGGAGCCGCTTCCCAAATTGAGCGTCGTTAGTTGGTATCTGGTCGTATAATCTCCCAAATAGATGCCGCCACCGCAGCCATAGCCGATTCCGGTCTCGCCAGCGGTCAAAGTCACACTGTTGTTGCTGATGGTGGCATTCTCCACATTCAGCGTCCCGCCTTCCATGCATATGCCGCCGCCACTCCTGCGGATAGCCCTATTGCCGATGATCTTGCTGCCTTCGTTTATCGTGAGGGTCGTGGCGACCCCATCTACGCCGATGCTCATCAAGATGCCACCGCCATTATTGGATTCATTATTCTCTATCTCCGTGTTTGAGACCGTTATCGTGTTTATCGTGGTGACGCCTGAATATGGAACGCCGGTATTGGTTTTGTTATTGTTGAGAAAAATCCCACCGCCGCCGCTATCCGCCTTGTTGCCACTGATAATGGAGTTGCTTATCATCAGGGTATTGTTTATCGATAGCATATAAACGCCGCCGCCGCTCCAGTCTTTGCTTGTGTTTCCCGTGATCGAGCAATTATTGATTGTTATTTTGGGCCCGCCGGAATACGCATATATCCCGCCGCCGCCATATGCGTTGTTGTCGCTGATTATGGTATCTGTAATATTCACTTCCATGTCCTCAGCGTGCAGAATGATCCCACCGCCGCTGACCGCGGTGCTGTTATTGGAGATCGTGCTGTCGGAAACATTCAGCTTTAGGCCTTTGGTAGAACTGTACACCGCAATCCCACCGCCGCCATTATTGTCCGCCAAATTGTTGATGGCCGTGTTCTCATTGTTGGTTATCTCACACTCCACAACCGTAAGGTTAGATTCAGAGAAAATGCCTGCGCCATAGGTATTGACTCTGCAGTTTCTTATGATCGCACCCTCAATCGTCAGGGATGTAGCGCTTGAGCGTATCCCGCCGATGGCCTGTGGAGTGGTTGTGCTTATTGTCACACCGCTGCCTAGCAGGATGATATTCTCAAATTTAAGGGTTACGTTGCCACCTTCTACGTTGATGTGCCTGCCTCGGGTAGTGCCACTAGAAGAGGTTATCGTTACCTTGTTCGACGCATTCGTTGCCTTGAAGGTCAGGGACTTGTTGACGGTAAGGATGCCCGTCAGTGTTATATTGCTATCAAATTGGATGATGTCACCCGCCGCAGCTCCAGTGATTATGTTTTGTATGGCAGTGGTGCTAGTCCCTGCAGCGATGGTATATGTGTTGACCAACGTCGGATTGGGGAAGAATGTGAAATATTCCACACCAAAATCCTCATCCCAATCCACCAGCTGGCAGTGATAGCCGTCCGGCATCAGCTCTGCCGCTACCTCGTATTGCCAATGCGGCTTTGCCACCTCCAGTGCTGCGAGGACGCCTTCTGCTGCAAGCACTTCTTGGTACTCAGCCTCATATGCATCGACGGCTGCCTGGACCTCCTCCAAAGTGGAGGGTTGGGCATCATATATGGCATCGGCAGCGTCACTGCCCGTTGCGATTGGTGATCCGGCTGATCCCATTGTCCCAGTCTCCTCGGAAGCTCCGCTTTCAGACGCTTGGCCAGGATCCGTTCCTGACAGTCCACCACTGGCTTGCGTATCGGCATCAGCTCCCCCTGCCCCTGGCGATTCCTCTGTCGCCTGCACCGCCCCTTCTTCTGAGGCAAGTGCCGGTGCGATCGGAACAGTGCTTAAGAATAGCACAACTGCCAGTAACAGGCTTAAAATCGAACCGATTTTTCCGTATTCCTTTCTTGTTTTCATCTTTTTTATCTACCTCCATCTATCTGATTTATATCTTAACCTTCAAATTCCTGACTGTCCTCGACCGCTTTTTGAGGCAGGCACAGTTTTTTAACGAAAACTATGCAATAATAGTATAACTACTAATTTTATCGCAAACCTCCTTGAAAAGTATATTTTTGCGTCTTTATATACCTATACCGTTAATATATACATGGAGCGCACTTAGCAGATAAATATTATACTTTTATACTCTCATATTGTAAAATATTATACTATTATACTCTCATATTGTAAAATCTTATACTATTATACTCTTATATTGTAAAATCTTATACTATTATACTCTGCTGTTATATATTCGTATATTAACACACGAGAATATGAGTGTCAATACTAATTTACTGTAATTTTATGGTAAAGTTTATGTGCGGTTATCAATCAGTAGTCAAAGAGTGCGGTGTCGAATAATGTCGACACCGCACTCATCAATAATTACCCTCCACCATCATCACTGGGATATAGTCCTAAGTGGTTTTTGATGCAGCAGAATGAATCAGATAAGCAATGATAAAATTTATAATGCCAATAAAGAATTAAAAAAAATTAAAAAAACACTATTTGAACACCAAATGTTCACAATTATACGTTATAATAATACTGTAAAAGTTTTTCATACACATCCATAACCCCTCAAAAGACTATGTCAGCTTATTAAGTTAAGCTGACATGGTCTTTTCCCCTTTTCATAACTCTATGCGACCTTCTAAGGCTCTTAATAATGTGATCTCATCTATATATTCCAAATCGCCGCCTACAGGCACTCCGCTGGCGATACGGCTGACCTTGATACCTGTAGGTTTGATGAGTTTACTGATGTACATTGCTGTCGTCTCTCCCTCCAGGCTTGAATTAGTGGCAATAATCACCTCATCCACCTCCTGCTGAAGCCTGAGCATCAGTTCCTTTAGACGTATGTCCGCAGGACCGATGCCAAGGATTGGTGATATCGCCCCATGCAAGACATGATAAACGCCTTGGAATTTCTGTGTTTTCTCATAAGCCGCCAAATCTCTCGGGCCTTCAACTACCATAATCTCTTTTTTATTCCTGGCATCATCTGCACAAATAGGGCAGACCTCCTGATCAGTGAGATTACAGCATTCCTGGCAATATTTTACATTCAGCTTAGCTTCAACAATTGCATTCGACAGGCTCTCTACCTGCTCCTTAGGCATATTAATGATGTGAAAAGCCAGCCTTCCGGCTGACTTAGCGCCGATACCCGGCAGATTAGACAGCTCCTCAATAAGTTTTGATATCTGTCCGCTGTATAAATTCATTAAAAACCAAGCCCTCCGCCTAATCCGCCGGTGATCTTGGACATCGACTGCTGTGACATCTCCTCAACCTTCCTAAGCGCTTCATTCGTTGCTGCAACGATTAAATCCTCCAGCATCTCAATATCATCAGGATCTACGACTTCTTCAGAAAGTTTGACCGACAGCACCTCTTTCTTTCCTGAAATCTTGACTGTGACAGCGCCACCGCCTGCTGTTGCTTCCAATTCCTTTTCTTCAAGCTCTTTAGTCACATCCTCCATCTGCTTCTGCATCTTTTGAGCTTGCTTCATTAAATTATTCATATTGCCCGGCATTCCTCCGGGAAAACCACCACGTTTGGCCATTCTATTATCCTCCTTCAATCAAAAAATATTTGCTCTCTATTAATTTTACTCATCTTCATAGATAATGTCAACTCCTTGGAGATTAACCTTATTAGGATCAAAAAAGATTTGCGTGCTTTCTTTTTCCGTGCTTATCATTATAGATACGACTTCAACTTGCTTTCCCACCTTTTCACTAAGAGCATGCTCTAAATACTCTTTATTAGCGACATTATCAAAGTAGCTTTTATTCAATTCTTCATTAAATCCTAAAATGATTTTATTATCAGAACCCTGATTAATCATCGCTGCCTTAAGCATAATAGCCATACTCTTGGGTAAGGCTGATAAAATAGCTCCCCATGTCTTTATAATAGTCTGAACATCTTCTGGGGCTGCCTTAAGTTGATTCGGCGCATTCTCAGGAGGAGACGACGGCACTTCTAGTTCAGGCTGCCGACTTCGCATCTTATCGTGAGCCTCCGGCATGAACCCTGACTTAAGCTGCTTTTCAATAAGAGTCAGACGATTAAGCACCGAATCTAAGTTTCGTTCCATAGATGGTTTACATAATTTAATAAGCGCCACTTCTACAAGCACCCTCTTTTGACTGGAATATTTTATTTGTCCAGATAAATCAGAAAAAATACGGATATAGCGCATCAATATGTCACCATCTATTAGCTGTGCCTCTTCTTTAAGTATATTCATATTTTCAGCAGACATTTCTAAAACTTCTTCGATATTCTCGGAGTTCTTAATAAGAAGCAAATTCCTTAAATACCAAATGAAATCCATCACAAACTGGGTCAGTTCTCTGCCTTGTATGATAATTTCTTCAATCAGACTAAGTGCTTTGGTTAATTCTTGATGGATAACGTGCCTTAATAATCTACTAAACACCTCTGTATCAACCGCTCCTAACACTTCCAGAACCTTGTCATAGGTTAAGCGCTCTCCCAGATAAAAGGCGGCGCATTGATCCAAAAGACTTAAGGCATCACGCATTGAGCCATCTGCTGCTTTGGCTATATAGCTGATGGCTTTATCATCGATTTCAAGAGTCTCTTGGATGGACAGCTCCCTTAATCGATCTGAAATAATCGCTATGGTTATTCTTTTAAAATCATATCTCTGGCATCTGGATAAAATGGTGACAGGTATCTTATGAGCCTCTGTTGTCGCTAAAATAAAAATGACGTATGATGGCGGTTCTTCCAGTGTCTTTAATAGCGCATTAAAGGCACCTATGGATAACATATGGACCTCGTCAATAATGTAAACCTTGTATCGCCCCTCAGCGGGCGAATATTCTACCTCTTCACGGATTTCCCTGATGTTGTCCACGCCATTGTTAGAGGCCGCATCGATCTCAATCACATTCATTGATGTCTGCCTGCTAATAGCTTCACACATCTCACATTCATTGCAAGGGCTGCCATTAACAGGGCTCAAACAATTAACGGCTTTCGCAAAGATTTTTGCCACAGAAGTCTTTCCTGTTCCTCTGGTTCCACAAAAAAGATATGCATGGCCTATCCTATCCAAAACTAATTGATTCCTTAATGTTGTGACAATATGGTTCTGGCCTTTAACGTCTTCAAATCGTCCCGGACGCCATTTTCGATAAAGGGCTTGGTATGACATACTTTTACTTCCTACTTTCTACTAATCGCCAAAGCTGATTCCTAAGTCTTTTGCTTCCCGGATAATGGAGTCTTCCGGATTAATCATCTTAAGCCTTCCGGCAACTTCTTCAAGAGGCACAGGTACAATCTCAATTCCTTTAAATGCTACCATATATCCATATTTCTTTTCAACAATCAATCTTCCTGCGGCAGCTCCCAATCGGGTTGAAATGACTCTATCATAAGGAACGGGACTGCCTCCTCTTTGGGTATGGCCTGGGACAACAATACGGGTTTCTTGCCCTAGCTCGTCTTCAATTATTTTAGCTAGCTCATAAGATACTGATGGGAAGGGACTTGCACTGCGCCTCCTTGCCAGTTCCTTTTTACTTAATTTGGCTTCCTCTACGGACTTGGCGCCTTCTGCTACTGCAAGCACGGAAAAAAGCTTGCCTTCCTCTTTTCTCTTCTTCACTGCTGTCAGAACTTTATTCATATCGTAGGGTATTTCTGGAAGCAAAATAATATCCGCACCCCCTGCCAGCCCCGCATGGAGCGCCAGCCAGCCAACCTTATGCCCCATCAATTCGACAATAAAAGCCCTGCCGTGAGAAGCCGCCGTTGTATGAATACAATCTATGGCATTGGCGGCAATATCAACGGCACTTTGGAAGCCAAAGGTCATATCTGTATTATATATGTCATTATCAATAGTCTTAGGCAAGGAAATGACGTTTAAGCCTTCACGCTTTAAAAGGTTGGCTGTTTTCTGCGTTCCGTTGCCTCCTAAAATCACCAGGCAGTCAAGCTGTAATTCATGATATGTTCTTTTCATGGCCTCAACCTTATTGAAGCCATCTTCGCCAATAACCTCCATCATCTTAAATGGCTGTCTTGATGATCCTAAAATCGTTCCCCCTCGAGTCAAAATACCTGAAAAGTCTGAAGGCTCCATTATTCTATAGTCATTATGCATCAAACCACGATAGCCCTCCATAAAGCCTAAGATCTGGACCTCTTTTAGTAAGTTATAAAGAGTTTTTGCGACGCCTCGCATTGATGCATTCAAAGCCTGGCAGTCGCCACCGCTTGTAAGCATTCCTATTCTCATCATCAAGTTCACATCCTTTATATTTTTTTAAAAACAGCATGAACTTCATTGCCAGAAATTCATGCTGCATATTTATATTTTAATCCGTGCATCTTGCTTCGAATCACTCCCATAAACGTTACCTCTACAGTTAACTCGGCCCAGGCACCCTCACGGCACACAAAAGGTCTTGCTTAGTGCTGCTCCATTCCTGACCTGACACGGTTCGCAAGTTTCTGTTGCGCAAGACCCAGGCGTCAACGCCACTTATAAAGGGCAGCTTTACAGGATATGACCCTCAGACAAGATATCACCCCTGCTATAGCGGATTGCAGGTACAGGACACCGCTGGCTCCCCGGCTGCACGGAAACTTTATGACATCTTCAAATCACTCAACAAGTATAGCTTTTTTTTAGTTGGTTGTCAAGGTTCTATTTTCTTCTTATTTTGTCTTAATTTCTTAAAAAAAGCACTCAATAAATCCGAACAGGCTTCTTTTAACACATCATATACAATCTCCACTTGATGATTGAAGCCGTCCTCCTTTAACAGGTTCATGACCGAGCCTGCGCAGCCTGCCTTAGGGTTCATGCAGCCGATGACAACCTTGTCAATTCTGGCTTGGACAATAGCCCCCGCACACATGGGACATGGCTCTAGCGTTATATACATTGTGCAGCCTTCTAAACGCCAATCACCGATGGCTTTGCTGGCTTTTGCAATAGCCATAAGCTCTGCATGCGCTAAGGCGCTCTTCATACTATTTCTTTTATTATAGCCTCTGGCGATTATCCTGCCTTCATATACAAGGACGCATCCAATGGGAACCTCGTTGATCGCTTCTGCTTTTCTAGCCTGCTTGATGGCTTCCTTCATATATCTCTCATCTATCTGCAACACAAATCCCTCAAATTCTTCAGATCATATCTATAGTATACAATATTTTTTCAATAATTACAAAACACTTTTGCACTTCTATATCTTTTATGATAAAATGAAAGATGTATGTGAATAGGAAATATTGTAAATATGTGGGAGGATTTCAAATGCAGATTAAAGGCTTAACAAAAACAACATTATCAGATTACCCAGGACATGTTGCCGCTACCGTTTTTGTTGGCGGTTGCGACTTTCGCTGTCCTTTTTGCTATAACAAATCACTGGTTATACAATCAGATAAGCTTCCATCTATTCCTCTTGAAGAGGTTTATGAATTTTTAGAAAAGCGCCAAGGGGCATTGGAAGGCGTTTGTGTCACCGGCGGTGAACCGTTGACGCAAGATGATTTGTGTGACTTTATTTATAACGTTAAGCTCATGGGCTATAAGGTGAAGCTAGACACCAATGGTTATGACCCAACTCATCTGAATCACATCATTAGGAATAATTTAGTTGATTACATTGCCATGGATATTAAGAACTCTAAAGAAAATTATGCAAAAACCGCAGGCTTGACGTCATTTGATATGAACCGCATTAAGCTTTCTGCAGAGTTATTAATGGGCAGTGATATTAAGTATGAATTCAGGACAACACTTGTCAAGCAATTACATACATCTGAGGATATCGAAGAGATCGGTCGTTGGCTTCGCGGAGCCAAAGCTTACTTTCTCCAATCTTATACCGAAACTGAGGATGTCATCATGCCTATTTTTGGCGGGTATTCTAAGAAGGAATTACTCGCTATGAAGAAGATTCTGATGCAATATATTAACCGTGTAGAAATCCGCGGCATATAAGGCTTAGTTAATGAGACAGCAGTAGCTTCATTTCACTGGCAAGGACAGAGATCTTATTATTTTTCGTGCCTTTTTTCCATGCTAATGAGATTTTATGGTTTGTCTCAAGCTTTAGGTATTTAAAGTCTGTATTGTCCTTTACACTGGACCAATAATCAGTAATGGCAACTCCCATACCATTTTGAACACACGCATTCATAGATTCAATACTTTTTACGTATTGAATCTTAGGCGTGAATCGATAATCTGCACAGCAAGATTTTACCGTGTCTGCGGCATAGGGCACCTCATCACTGGACATCACGTAAAAAGCCTCCTCCTTAAAGTCCGCCGGTTTCAAGTCAGTCCTATTTGCCAATGGATGCTTGCTTGAATACAATATGATCTTAGGGATTTGGGTCAATTCAATTATATGTATTCCTTCTATATTATCCAGTGTATCATTTAAAGTTAATATCGCATCTGCCTTATCGGTCTTAAGCGCCTTAATCAGCCCTCGCACACCATAGCATTCTAAACCGATCTGGATACTGGGATAGTTTTCAGAAAACAACGCTAGAATATCCGGGAAAAAAATTGAAATATTCCATCCCTGCAAGCAGCCTAAACGGATTTTCCCAGCACTTTTCTGATGCAATTCCTTGGCCTGTGTTTTGGTATGATTAAGTTCCTTAATGGCGCTTTCAAAGTGCTTAACAAACAATTCACCGGCCTGCGAAAGTCTTATGGCTTTACTTGTCCGGTCAAATAAAGCGACCTCTAACTCTCTTTCTAAAGATGAAATCTGCTTACTTACAGCCGGCTGCGTAACGTAAAACTCATCTGCAGTTTTAGTAAAGCTAAGATTTCGCGCAACCGCTAAGAAATATTCTATCTGTAAATCATTCATCTAAATCCCCCTTTCTGCCCCTTCTTTTGGACTTTTTATGATTGAGGTTTGTTGTTTATTTTAACAGAGACGTTCTTAAATAGCAATCCTATCTTTCAATAATTATTACCAATTTGTTATACATAACATTTACAAATAGTTATTTTACTTTAAGTCCCTTATAATGGTATATTTGAACCATAACGTACATTTATTTTAACAGAAAAGAGGTGTTGATAGTGTCTGATGTGTTTTATGCCAAAGGCAAAGGAAATAATGGTTTTATTAAGAATCTTGAAGTATGCTCTTTTAGTAATTTAGATGGAGATTGTGGCATGTTCCAAATGGCTCTATATAAGACGACGGAGAGTAAATATTATTTATATGGGGCTTGTTTTGGAGGAACGAAAAAGGGCGTCATGATCAGCGATGTCACCGACCCCTATCAGCCTGAATTTGTGAAGCATTTTCAGTTATTGGATCCTGATGAGTATCCCACAACGACATCACCGAAGATTCAGATTGCAGATGATCTTTTGATTGTTGCCATGAGCGCCGGCAGCGGTCCTAGCGCAATCATTGATCAGACCAAGCTGGCAGATATTAAATGCGAGGTTGGGATTCGTATTTATAGCTTAAAAGAAGACCCTGAAAATCCAAAGTTTTTGAGTTATTGGGATTGTGGTGTTCCGCATTCAATCGGTGTTCACCGGTTCATGTACAATGGCGGGCGTTATGTTCACCTATCCTGTGAGTGCAGAGGCTTCGAAGGCATGATTTACAGGATTGTGGATATTGAGGATCCAACGAACCCCGTTGAGGTTGGTAAGTGGTGGGCGCCGCATCAATATGCTGACGGATATCCCGGGCGAACCTTTGACCCAAGCGCCGCCCACGTTCCGGCTTTCATGGACAAAGGCTGGATGCATGGACCGCCATTCGTTGTTGACGATAAAGCTTATTTGGGTTATTGTGGCGACGGCTTATATGTTTTAGATGTGGCTGATATGACACGTCCAAAATGTTTAGGAAACCTTAAGTTTATGCCCGCATTCTCCAGTGAGTTAGCCGGTGCCAGAACGCATACCGCACTGCCGCTGCCGAGCCGCGACTTAGTGGTTGCGACAAATGAAGGTGAACGGTTCCAGTTCTTCCCACCAGGCAAGATTAAGCATCCCCAGGCATTAAATAATCTCCATATGGTAGATGTCAGCGATCCTACAAGGCCAACACTCATTGCCGAGTTTCCATACCCCGAGGTGCCAAAGGACTTCCCTTATCCAAACTTTAATATCATGCAATTAGATGCCCCTGGGCCTTTTGGCCCTCATAACTTACATGAACCGATGAGCGGTAAGCCATGGCTTGAGCAACGGGGCGACAGAGTATATTGCTGTTATTTCCATGCCGGGCTTCGAGTTTATGATGTGTCTGATCCATACTATATCAAAGAGCTTGCTTATTTTATCCCGCCGAATCCAAATAAGACGCCAAAAGAGTCTTATTTCGCAGGATTTCCGGGACCTCGAAATGCAACCACCGAGGATGTCATTGTGGATGATCGAGGTTATATAATGATTGATGCTTTAGATGACGGGTTTTATATTTTGAAAATGAAACAAGAATAAAGGGGATGTCAACAATTTCCCACGTGAACATGCTTAAGCTTCCGTTTTGCGACCTCCGCCAATTCATGCAATAACGGTATCGATGTAGGGGCTTTATCCGTCATCCTATAGCAAGGAAAAAAGCGGGTGATATGCAAGGGGATATCCGGTGATATCAGTGACAGCCATTCAGATAAGGCTTCCATTTCAGTAAGGCTGTCATTTTCTCCGGGTATAATCAAGGTTGTCGCTTCGATATGGCAGACTTCGGCGCACCTTTTTACAGTCCTCTTGACCGTTTCCAAATCCCCGCCTAGCTTCTTATAAAATTCCGGAGTAAAGCCTTTGACATCGATGTTCATGGCATCAACATAAGGCAGTATGGCATTAAGCGGCTCACTGTTAACCGTACCATTCGTCACTAAAACCGTCTTAAGGCCAGCGCGCCTGATTAACGGCGCCGTATCCAAAAGATATTCAATCCCTATAAACGGCTCATTATAAGTAAATGCAATTCCCAGATTATCCGGTTCGGCTTTTGCCATATCAACTAATTCTTCTGGTGCCACAAACCGAGTCTGCGGCTTTTTCTGAGAAATAGAGCTATTTTGGCAAAATGGGCAGGTCAGGTTGCAGCCATAACTGCCGACCGAAAGGATATACCTTCCGGGGTAAAAATGCTTAAGCGGCTTTTTCTCGATGGGATCCATAGCCAAGCTTGAAATCTGCCCATAGCTTTCGGCATAAAGTGCCCCGCCTTTGTTTCGCCGGGCTTTACACAGCCCTAACTTCCCTTCTTTAATTAGGCAGCCATGAGGACATAGCCGACAGCCAACTGCCATCTTAAAAGGCTCCCAGAAACGTGCTTCCTTCATGTATGACGCACCACCTTAAAGCGTTCTAAAGTATAGGGCTCATCAGCGCCAATACCTGCCTTTCTCATGGCAATATCAATCTGCTGCTCAACTGTATCCACACCATCAAGATTAGGCAGCAAAAGGCCATTCTTATGGCCGCATCTCACAATCACGCCATAAAGTCTGACATCTAATTCATCCGGACTATCAATGCGCTCCGCAGGCGACAAGACATCAACGCTATAAATGAGGTCATCAAGCTCCTCCGGCGCGACCGGGCTAAAGCGGGGGTCATAGCAGGCTGCAGATACACTATTCTTAATAATCTCCTCGGCAATATGATTCTGCGTCGGTGCCATAGTACCGATACAGCCACGAAGTTGTCCATCTTTCTTGATCGACACAAATACTCCGGCTCGATGTAACAGCATATCAGACGGAAGCCCTTCTGGCATTCGAATACAGCTTCCGGTATTTACATAACTTTCAATATTCTGACGCGCCAATCGAACATAGACATCCTCATGTTTCCTTTTTTGCATTAACTGACGCTGCCGATCCTCCATAATTTTGGGGAAAAGGCTAGTGGCTTCACCTTCACCGATAAAGTCGGCCGTCAGGTAACCCACACCATATGGACCCTCATAAGATAACACCCGACTTACGACATTCATCCCATCCAGGGCGCCAAGCAGCATCACGAGGCTTCGCAGGCCACATTCGGCAGCACGCTCGCAAAGACCAGTATCGATGGTCATTAGCCGCTTGAAATCCTGGCTTTTAATGCAGTCATATACAAATTGATCGTGCCGTGGCCCATCCACTGTAAATCCATAAGGACCATCTTCTTTCAGCTTGTGAGACATATCGCCGCTGGCAACAACAGCTATCTTCCTCGAAAGCATTCGTGCCGCCTCATTGATACACATGCCAAAACGATAATGCTCCGCCAGGGAGAATCCTGAGAGTGAGATACGCACGATTTTTCCTGGCTTTAGAAAATACATCGGCACCATCACACCATGATCCAAAGCAGGACTCCTAGAGCCCTCTGATCCTGCCGAGATCCCTTGCTTTCTTGCTAGTTTACCAATAAGCCCTGCCAACTCCTTGTCATAACTGACCGAATATTTAATATCTTCTGCTCCGAACGTACTAAAATCACCAGATGCGCCTTTTCCCGGCGCAATGTGAAAATAATCGCTGTACAAGATGCTGTGAGGCGAAATAATCACAACAGTATCTGGCTTATATGCCGCTAGCTTATCAGCAATTTGTTCAAAAGATCGCCTCGTGTCAGGTATTTCATGACCAGTGCCTATACCCGGAATAATCAACGGCGGATGTGGTACCAAACAAGCATACATCATAAAGACCTCCTTATCGATATAGATAAAATGACTTTTACGTTGTCCATTCAAAATTGTTCTTATTATAATAATTATAGCAAAGAGGGTGCATGAAAGCAATCTAGCTTTTGCCATTCAAGCAGAAACAGGCAGAAGATGACAGCCTCCTAACCATCCACTGCTTTACGACATCATCCGCAAACGAAACCGCAATCGCATTTTCAGTGATTTTCCTCACATCTATATCAAAATACTCGGAAAGCACATCAAATTCACGGCTTAAGGTGGTATTCGAAACCGACCGGTTATCGGTATTCACCGTGACCCGTATCCCCTGGTCCATAAACCTTTTGATCGGATATTCTTCTAATGTGCGGACCGCTTTTGTATGTAGATTGCTGGTTGGACACATCTCTATGCCGATTCCTTTTTTAGCACATTCCGCCATGAGCGCCTCATCTTTTTCCAGAGCAATGCCATGGCCAATTCTTTTGGCGCCAAAAGCGATGGCATCTCTGACATTCTCTACGCTCCCACTTTCTCCTGAATGAATCGTAAAGGGCATGCCTTGCCTCTGCGCTTCTACAAATATATCTTTATAGAGCTTTGTCGGATAATGGATCTCATCTCCTGCCAAATCAATGGCACAAACGCCATTACCCAAAAATTCCCTGGCACTTTTTATCGTGTCCATATTCTGTGCGGCAGTGAAATGGCGCATGCAGCAGATGATCACATTTCCTTTGATTTCATAATCCTGTTCAGCCTGACGTATGCCTGAAATAACTGCTTCGATAATATCTTCTGGTGATAGTCCGGGAACCTGTGTCAACAGAGGCGCAAAGCGAATCTCCTGATACATGACATGCTCTGATGCGGCATCCTCCATCAAATGATATGCGGCAATTTTGTAATTTTCTTTCGTTTTTAAGCAACTAAGGGGCAGCTCAAATTTCTTTAGATATTGCGTTAAATCTGCACAGGAGTCATCAACCATAAGCCTGCTTCGCAGCTCTTTAGCTTTTGGAAGTGATATTTTCATATTTTCAGCTAGCTTTTCAATGGTTGGCACTGTCAAGGATCCATCTAAATGGCAATGCAGCTCTACCTTTGGAAATTCTACGTATTTATTCATAGCCTTCATCTCCTTCTTTATCTTCAATTAAATATTGATAAATGTCCCGTTTCTTTAGCCCGCGGTCCACCGCTACAGCTTTCATGGCTTCCTTCTTCGTCAGCCCTTTATTCAGATAAATGTCAAGATGCGCCTGAATCGTTATCTCTTCCCACTGTTTTCGGGCTTCTTTATTCAGTTCTTCAATATCTGCACCTTCAATGACGATGACATATTCACCTTTTGGGCTACGCTCTTTATAGTAAGAGATCGCATCCTCAAGCGTTGTCCTCATGATTGTTTCATACCTTTTCGTCAATTCCCGGCATAATGTGATTTGACGGTTACCGATCCCATTCTTTAAAACATTCAGTGTTTTTACCAATCTGTGTGGGGCTTCATAAAAAACCGTTGTCCGCACTTCGTTCTTCAGGCGTTCCAATACAAAGCCGCTCTCTTTCTTATCCATAGGCAAAAAGCCTTCAAAGCAAAATCTCCTAGTGCTAAGTCCTGAAAGAGTCAGTGCTGTGATCAAGGCAGACGGCCCCGGCAATGAAGTCACCTCAATTCCCGCCTCATAACACATTTTAACTAGCTCCTCCCCTGGATCAGAGATGGCAGGGGTTCCGGCATCGGTCACCAAGGCGACATTTAATCCGCCCAGCATTTGATTTGTCAAATAGCGGGCTTTATCAAATTTATTAAATTCATGGTAGCTTGTCATGGATGTTTTAATATCAAAATGATTAAGCAGCTTCAAGCTATGTCTTGTGTCTTCTGCCGCAATTAAATCAACAGTTTTCAGGGTTTCCAACACTCGCAATGTGATATCCTCCATGTTTCCAATCGGGGTGGCACATAAAAATAGTTTTCCAGTCATGTCATACTCCTCTACATATACAACCACATATTGAGTAAATTATATCGTGTATTGCCAAATGTCGCAAGCTTTAACGCCAAAGTAAGCTTTTTTCCGCCGGCAAAGTAAAATCTGCATGCTAACTGTAAAAAAACATAAAGAATGAAAGAATATTTAAAGGAATAATTGACAAAAATAGTATGCCAATATAAAATAAGTTTATCTGAATACATTTAAATAAATGGAGGAATATGGAAGATGGACTATGAAAAACTAAAATTGGATGAAATCAAAAAGGGGTACCACTTCAATCAAGAGAAAAAATCGTACGTTTGTAATTATTGTGAACGCAATTTTCAATCGAGTCATATTTATCCTATTAATGGAGAATTCTTCGAACCTGAACAAGCCGCCGCCAAACACATTGAAGTCGATCATTCCGGACAGTTGAAGCTGCTGCTCCATAGCGATACTCGGTACAATACGCTAACTGACAAGCAGATAGAACTGCTTTCCCTTTACCATTCAGGTATGTCAGAGGACGAAATCGCGAAGAATCTCGGTATGTCAGTTTCAAAGGTAAAGCGTCAAAGATTTTTATTACAGGAGAAGGCGAAGCAAGCTAAGCTTTATTTAGCTATTTATGAGTGTGCGTTTAACAATGAAGATACCGATAGCTTAATGTATAAATAACTATTTTGATTGCTTCTCGGGTTAACTTGTGCTTATTTTTCCTTTCTGTCTTGACATTCCGCACCCTTAATGTTATTATATTTCTTGTCTTTATGCGGCTATGGCGGAATAGGCAGACGCGCTAGATTCAGGTTCTAGTCGGGGTTACCCGGTGGAGGTTCAAGTCCTCTTAGCCGCACTGAGCGCAATGGCTCAAATCCAGTGAAACACAAGGATTTGAGCCATTTTTACGTTTTTGGGGATAATATACAAGATAAGTGCGATAACATATTTACTCTTAAAGGAAGATATACTATAATACATATTAACACACCATTGGGAAGGAGCTTTCAGATATGAAACGATTGAAGAAATTATTTATAATATCCGTTTTTATGTTGGCGTTGCTTTTGTCAGGCTGTAGCCAACTTTTTTCAAACGAAACCACAAACAAGTCGACGTATTCCAATGATTTTGATGAGTTTATGTTGGACACCTTTAAAGACTATGTGTCATCAGATGCTTTGACCCTCCAATATTCGCTTAAGAACCCCGATGCTTACGAAATCACATTGGACGAAATATCTCTAGGCGAAATCGATTTTTCAGATTTGGAGGAAATGAAAGAAGAAAGTGAAGCAATTTTGAAGCATTTAAAAAGCTTTGATTATGATAGCCTGTCTGCCGAGCAGCAATTAACATACGATATCTTCTTAAGCTACACAGAAATTGATTCTGATTTTTATGATTTGTTTTTTTATGAGGAAATACTTAACCCAACCACGGGCATTCAAACCCAGCTGCCCGTGCTTTTAGCTGAATATGCTTTCTATGATAAAGAGGATGTTGAGAATTATCTCCTGTTATTAGATAGTGTTGATGATTATTTCAAAAGTATTATGGATTTTCAAAAGGAAAAATCAGCCCTTGGCCTATTTATGGCCGACTTCACTGCCGACGACATCATTCTTCAGTGCGAAGCTTTTATTGCTGATCCCGAATCCAATCTCCTTCTGGAGATTTTTAAAGAAAAATTAGAAACCGAGCTTCCTTCTCTAAGTGAGCAAGAAAAGCAACGCTATATTAAGACCAATAAAGAAGTTGTTATAAACTCGATTATCCCTGCTTATCAGCTGCTTATCGATGGATTAATCGAATTAAAGGGAACCGGAACGAACGAAGGCGGTCTTTATCATTTTGAAAAAGGTTCCAGTTATTATCCTTTACTCGTCAGAAGCCAAACCGGTTCCAGCAAAACACCAGATGAACTCATCAGCATGGTAGAAGAGGCAATGCAGAACTGCTTTACAAATATAAGTCTGATCTACATGAAGGATAACGATATTTTAACCAAACTAGAAGATGTGACGTATGCCTACACCGAACCTTCGGAGAGCCTTGAGCATCTTAAGGATTCAATGTCAGAAAGCTTTCCTGAACCGGCAGATGTTGACTACACGATTAAATATGTTCATAGCTCTTTGCAAGAAAACATCAGTCCTGCATTCTATCTGAGGCCGCAGATCGACAATATCACAAACAATGTGATTTATATCAACGGCAGCGATAAGTATTCCTCCGAGTCATTATTCCCAACTCTGGCTCACGAAGGCTACCCTGGCCATTTATACCAGACGTCCTATTTTTACAATACTGACCCCGCCGAGATACGTACTATTTTAAATTTCAGCGGATATTCCGAAGGCTGGGCAACTTATGTAGAGGGTCTTTCTTATCAATGGGCTGGGCTTGATGATACAGTTGCGGAGATGATGGAGGCAAATTTAGAGTATTCTCTCTGTATTTATGCACGGATTGACTTAGGCATACATCATGAAGGCTGGCTACTTAATGATGTGAAAGATTATCTGGCAAATCTTGGTATCATGGATGCGGATATTGTTGATGAGATTTACAAAGCCATCGTTTGTACTCCGGGAAATTATCTTTCGTACTGCATCGGCAGCCTTGAAATCAAAGAGCTTCGTGACAAAGCAGAGGATATGTTGGATAACCAATTCAATGAAAAGGACTTTCACCAGTTTCTACTAGAGATCGGTCCCGCCCAATTTGATATAATTGATAAGTACATGGAGCAATGGATTTCCCTCATCAGCAAAGATATTCCTGAAAATTAACCTAAATTATTTATTGTGGCTAAATATTCGGTTGAATCTTTGTTAATTTCTTGACTTTTATCTTAATAAATATTAATATATAATGGCGAGGAAATTTCGAAATTATATTAATAGGAGGAATAACTGATGTCAACAAAAGCATATTATCCCAGAACCGAAATCGGTGCTGGCAAAACAGGTTTTACGAAAACCCGTTCTATCATTGAAACCGCTTTTTATGGCAATAACGTAATTAAGGTTAATACATTAAAGGAAGCTTATGAATTAGCTAAGAACTCACCTGGTACTGTTGTCACCGACATGCCCGTTTACAGAGGTGAGGAGTTCGGTCTCGAGAAAGATGCTAAAGTATTACTGTTCAATGACGGATCTATTACAGGACGTTATGCTGCTGCAAGAAGAATTGCAGGTGAGCCGAATGTAAACTGCGACGAGCTAGATAAGATGGTTATGGATGCCGTTTATGATACCAGATGGAAGATGATGTACCATGCCGAGGTTTACGTAGGCCTGGATCCTGAATTCATGGTCAAAGCCCATCTCTTAATCCCAGAGGGTGAAGAGAATATCATGTATTCTTGGATGCTTAATTTCCAATATATGTCTGATGAATATGTCAGAATGTATAAGAACTCCAAGTCAGTAGGCGATGGAAAGGAAGCGGATATTTATATTTTCTCAGACCCGCAATGGCCAGGAACAGATAAACCAGGCTACGATCCTAAGTGCCTGTGCTATTTCAACACAGATCAAAACTGTGCCGCTATTTTAGGCATGAGATACTTTGGCGAACATAAGAAGGGCACCCTTACAATGGTATGGGCTATTGCCAATCGTAATGGCTATGCTTCATGCCATGGTGGACAAAAGGAATATACCTTGAATGACGGTTCAAAGTATGTAGCATCTGTTTTCGGTTTGTCCGGCTCTGGTAAGTCTACGATTACTCATGCTAAGCATGATAATAAATATGATGTTACAGTTCTTCATGACGATGCTTTTATTATCAACTCTGATACCTGTGCATCGATTGCTTTAGAACCAACTTACTTTGACAAGACTCAGGATTATCCTCTTGATTGTGAAGATAACAAGTATCTGTTGACCGCCCAGAACTGTGCCGCAACCTACGATGAGAACGGGAACATTGTCCTTGTAACAGAAGATATTAGAAACGGGAATGGACGCGCAATCAAGTCTAAGCTTTGGTCACCAAATCGCGTGGACAAGATCAATTCGCCTGTTAATTCAATCTTCTGGATTATGAAGGATCCTACGATTCCACCGATCGTCAAGCTAAAAGGCGCTTCCCTTGCATCGGTTATGGGCGCGACTCTTGCCACGAAGCGTTCAACAGCAGAAAGACTTGCCGAGGGTGTGGATCCTAATGCATTAGTTGTTGTTCCTTATGCCAACCCATTTAGAACCTATCCCCTTTCTAATGACTATGATAAGTTTTTGAAATTAGTTGCTGATAAGAATGTGGATTGCTACATTATTAATACAGGCGATTTTATGGGCAAGAAGGTTCAGCCGAAGGATACTCTGGGCGTGATCGAGGCCATTGTCGAAGGAAAGGCCGATTTCAAGCAATGGGGCCCGATGGAAGATATTGAGATTTTTGAATGGGAAGGTTTTATTCCAGATCTTAATGACGCCGAATACAAGGCTCAATTAAAGGCTCGTATGAATGACAGGGTTGATTTTGTCAAGTCAAGAGAAACATTTAAGGATGGTTATGATAAATTGCCTGATGATGCGCTGGCCGCATTGAAGAAGGTTGTCGAGCAATTAGGTTAAACACATCATGATAAGGTACATTCTGGGTCAGTGCGGCCGCAGAATGTACCTTATGAAATGTTAGAATAGAGAATAAAGGTGGCATCTTCATGGAAGAATATTATATATTGACCTTTGAGAATACTCATCAAGCTATTGCTTGCGAAAAAGCTATGCAAAACCAAGGCTTACCTGTTAGAATTATTCCGGTGCCCACCGAGCTTACCGCCGGCTGCGGTCTGGCCCTACGCTTTGATGAAGAGCACTTCACTCCTGTGCTTGAGGTGCTGGATATGATAGAATATGTCTCCTTATACAAGGTCAAAAAAGATGGTTTTATTAAGGAGCTTATTAAGATTCAGTGATTTTGACTTCTTTTAGAAGCTTCTTAAGTTTCTGAGATGTGTCTTTGCTAAGAACATGCTCTATCTGATGCGCTTCTTTAACGGCTGTCTCCTTGGTGACCTTCAATACATCGGTGAGAAATGCATATGCCGCCTGATAGGCCTCACATATTTGATCGGCAGTTTCCTTACCTTCCTGTGTCAGCGAGATCGTGCCATAGTGCTCATGATTAATATATCCCAATCCCTTTAGGCCTTGAACCGCTTTGTTAACACTTGCCTTTGATACTCCCAGAGTCAATGCAATATCTGTGACTCTGACAGTCTTCCTCATGCTTTCTAGAATACAGATTTCCTTCAGGTAATCCTCAAGTGAGACTGACAGACCTTGCTTCATTATCAAAATAACCTCTCCTATCGAATCTTAGCGAAATACTCATCCATCTGCTTCAATGCTCTAATTAAAATCGCGCACTCTTCATCATTCAAACCTTCTCTCATAGCTTCAACCATCATTAAATGGAACTTTTCATGATGATGATATGCTCTGATTCCTTTTGGAGACAATGAAATTAATACGACGCGTTTATCCCTGGAGCTCCTTATACGGGTTACGTAGCCCTTCTTCACGAGATTATTCACCGCAATAGTCAATGTGCCTACAGTAACCCCCACTTTTTTTGCCACAGCCGACATGCTCTTTGAAGCATTGATGCCTATGGCTTCTAAAATATGCATATCATTAACAGATATATCTTTATAATCGCTATCACTTACATAACGGCGTTCAAAATTCAGTGTATTATTGAATAAATATACCAACAGTGTATTCAACTGAAGATATGGATCCATAAAGTATCTCCTCTCAGAGTGAATAGATTGGTTTTATTATATACCATTTCCAAAGTTATATCAAGAAAACGCTTCATATCACTATGCTTTTGTGCTATAATATATTTCGTCGTAAAACTTATCAAACTATCCAAAAGGAATGATTATATGAAGTTTACTAAAATGCATGGCTGCGGTAATGATTACATTTATGTCAATTGTTTTAAAGAACGAATAGACAACCCAGAAGTCTTATCAAGAGCTCTAAGTGACCGACACTTTGGCATTGGCTCCGATGGAATGATTTTGATCTGCCCTTCAGATAATGCAGACTTTAGAATGCAAATGTATAATTCTGATGGCACAGAGGGTAAGATGTGCGGCAACGGTGTCCGTTGCATCGCAAAGTACGTTTATGACTATGGTCTTACTGACAAGAGCACCATTTCATTGGAAACGAAAGGCGGCATTAAGTATCTGGATATGCATATCTCAGATGGCAAAGTGGCATCTGCTACTGTAGATATGGGAACACCCATTTTGGCATCAGAATTAATTCCGGTCGCGTTCCCTAAGCATCAGGTCATTAATGAACCGTTAAACATTGGTGGCACGGAATATAAGATCACCTGTGTATCGATGGGCAACCCTCATGTTGTCGTGTTTGTTTCCGACCTTTCCTCCCTTGATTTAGAACATACCGGTCCTCTCTTTGAACATCATCCGATGTTTCCAGAGGGCGTTAACACAGAATTTGTCGAGCTTATTGATGATAACACCATCCGCATGCGCGTTTGGGAAAGAGGTTCAGGGGAAACCCTTGCCTGCGGCACAGGCGCCTGTGCCAGCGTTATGGCATGTATCTTAAATGGCAAGACCGGGCATCAGGTAACGGTGCACCTTTTAGGCGGGGATTTAGAGATACGCCATGATGAATCCAGCAACCATGTTTTTATGAGGGGACCAGCAACCACTGTGTTTGATGGTGAGATTGATATTGAACAGTGTTTAAAGAAAGGATAGTTAAGATGCTATTATCTCAATTACTTGAAGAATTAGAATTTATATGCATACAAGGCCATACTGACATTCCCATTACTCGACTGATATATAACTCTAAAGACGCCTGCACGGATGGCGTTTTTGTCTGCCTGTCGGGAGCTAGGTTTGATGGGCATGATTATATAGATGAAGTGGTATCTAAGGGCGTCACTGCTATTATTACTGAAAAGGATGTCCCCCTTGCCAAGGGCTTAACAATTATTCGGGTCGAGAATACCCGTTACGCACTTGCATGTATGTCTGCGGCATTTTTCGGTCATCCTGCCAGAGAATTAATTACTGTAGGGGTCACAGGAACAAAGGGCAAGACGACGACTGCTTATATGATCAAGGCCATTCTTGAGAAAGCAGGCATCAAGACCGGCTTAATCGGCACTATTGAAATTATTATCGGTGATAAACATATTCCTGCCCTTAACACGACGCCTGAATCCTATATTGTTCAGCAATACTTTCGTGAAATGGCGGATGCCGGCTGTAAATGCGTCGCTATGGAGGTTTCATCTCAAGGTCTGATGCTGCACAGGGTCAGCGGTTTTACTTTTGATTACAGTATCTTTACCAATCTTGAAAAGGATCACATCGGACCTAATGAGCATAAAGATTTTGAAGATTATCTTCACTGCAAATCAATGCTATTTAAGCAAAGCAAACAGGGCATCGCAAACATAGATGACGTACATTTTACAGCTGTTATGGAAGGGCATGCCTGTCAATTAGATACTTTTGGCTTACATGACAACGCAGATATTTGTGGGAACAATATCCATTTAGTCAATCATGGCGGCAAAATCGGCATTGCTTACCATGTCAACGGCCTTGTCGATTTTGATGTCAATGTTAATATTCCAGGCCGGTTCAATGTCTATAATTCATTGGCTGCCATAGGTCTTTGCAGGCACTTTCAGATTGGTTCTGATACCATTAATGAAGCTTTATCCTCAGTTTCTGTTATGGGGAGGCTGGAGCTTGTTCCAGTGTCGAGCCAGTTTTCATTGATGATTGACTATGCTCACAATGCCATGGCACTGAAAAGCTTACTGGAAACGCTAAAAGAATATAGTCCCACCAGAATTGTCACGATGTTTGGCTGCGGCGGCAACCGTGACAGGAACAGGCGCTTTGAGATGGGCGAGGTCGCTTCAAAGCTATCTGACTTAACTGTTGTCACATCAGATAATCCCCGGAATGAGGAGCCCTTGGCTATTATTGAGGATATCTTACAAGGAACTAAAAAAGGACCTGGAAAGGTCGTCACTATTTTAGATCGCAAGGAAGCTATTAAGTATTGCATTGGATATGCCGAAAAAGGCGATGTGATTATATTAGCCGGGAAGGGCCATGAAGATTATCAAGAGATTAAAGGGGTAAAGTATCACATGGATGAACGTGAGCTGATCCGGGATATCCTAAGTGAAAACCCAGAAGTATTAAAGCTAAAGTAAGACTTTTTTTATGACAGCTTGGCCAAAGCGCAATGCTGCGAAGCGATTTGGGCTTATGGCCAAGCTGTGACCTATCTTTTTATGTATTTTATACTTCGTTTGATCATGTCTATCATATATAAGAAGATCAGTATTCCAGCTAATATCGGAAAGATAGTATTCCCAGCCCGAAACACT
>Ga0153924_1000058_pt1 | contig 81679 bp, 79 predicted proteins | sample TSNJ008MetaG_FD_104709 | JGI IMG/M metagenome (GOLD analysis project Ga0153924, IMG submission 104709) | Attine ant fungus gardens microbial communities from New Jersey, USA - TSNJ008 MetaG | ecosystem: Host-associated > Fungi > Mycelium > Unclassified | place: USA: New Jersey, Wharton State... | reverse complement strand
GGCCCAGTGGCTCAGTTGGTTAGAGCGCCGCCCTGTCACGGCGGAGGTCGAGGGTTCGAGTCCCTTCTGGGTCGTAAAATATTAATCATTTTTTCTTGGGATCATAGCTCAGCTGGGAGAGCACCTGCCTTACAAGCAGGGGGTCACAGGTTCGAACCCTGTTGGTCCCATTGATGCCGACGTGGCTCAATTGGCAGAGCAGCTGACTTGTAATCAGCAGGTTATCGGTTCAAGTCCGATCGTCGGCTCTGTTTAAACATAATATGGATGGGTTCCCGAGTGGCCAAAGGGGGCAGACTGTAAATCTGTTGTCGACGACTTCGAAGGTTCGAATCCTTCTCCATCCATTTGTACCTTAAAACTGGAAACTTTTTTAGAGGTCAATATAATAGCGCGGGGTGGAGCAGTACGGTAGCTCGTCGGGCTCATAACCCGAAGGTCGCAGGTTCAAATCCTGTCCCCGCAACTAAAGATTTTGCCACAGCCTAAGGGTTTGTGGCTATTCTTATGTAAGAGAACATTAATTCCTGTACCAATGAGAGTTAGAGGAATATATGAGAGCAAATAAAGAAATTGGCGGACATTTGTTAGCAATTATTACGATTTTTATATGGGGAACAACATTTATATCTACGAAAATATTACTTGTTAGTTTTACGCCTATTGAGATATTATTTTACCGTTTTGGCATTGGTCTGATTGCCTTATTAGTAGCATTTCCTCACCGGTTAAAAGGAACAAGCATGAGGCAGGAAATGATGTTTGCCGGTGCCGGAGTATGCGGGGTAACGCTTTATTTTCTTTTAGAGAATATCGCATTAACTTATACGCTTGCGTCCAATATCGGGGTTATTATTTCAATCGCACCGTTTTTTACGGCTTTATTCTCACATTGGTTTTTGGATAATGAAAAATTAAGGGCAAAACGAAGGAAAGAGGGTAAATTGCTCTCGATTATCCAAACGAAAGATAAATACACCTTTCCTCCTCCTGCTCATTACATACATTCTCTCCTGAGTTGTAGGACAGAATTCATTATTTTCTCGGAGCCTATAATGTGAGTAAAAAGACCTGTATTCAATGCTCCTAAAATTGCTTTTTCACTAACATTATTAGGACATAAACCTATAATATTCTTACATGAAGCCAGTGACTCAAGAGGAATCTGTACAGCGTAATCTGTTTCTGAATGCAGTATCTCACCTGAAATGTTAAAATAATATGCGAGAATATTTCCGACTGCATTTTTTGTGTGTAAAATATCGGCATATCGGGCGACGCTTCCGAAATCAGGTACCGTTGGATAGTTATCAATTACAATAATAGCAACGTCAAGTTTATTCCAAAAATGATTGATCGACTTAAAATTCTCAGTTTCTTTATATAAATTCATATCTTGTTCAGACTCTAAAAAAGCTGGGGCATATAAATAATGTGGCTGAGCTCTTTTTTTAGTAGTTAACTTTAAGATTTTCTCATTAATATTATAATCATGGTTAGAAATTAAAATGTTACCAATGAGTGGGCAGATCGAAGTGTTGTCAATATTAGATGTATCATTATCGGAGCTGATATTTTCGATAACCAAACCAATCAGACGACCCCACCCTAACCCTATGTTAAGATCGTCCTTAATATATTCATTAAAAGCTTTTGCAGCATAAATTCCAATGTTTTCATCATTTATTTTAGTCATCATATCTTCGGGAATAATAGTGGCATCTTTTAATCCAAAAATATTACATAACTGATTACGAATCAGGGAATTATTTTCATTCAAAGTATTGATAGTAATGGTGACAATCCCTTTATTTCGTGCTTCGATCAGCAAGCGGCAAACTAAGGGGCGTGATATGCTTAATTCCTTTGCGATTTCACTTTGTGTCATATTTTTTTCGTAATACATTTGGGAAATTTTTATCAAACGCATTGCTTTTTCTCGATTCAGCTCCATATAGTACCTCTCCTCTTATGTTCTAACGATTACTGTTGTGTTAAATGATATTATGAAAAGTTTAACATATAAACAAAAGTAATTCAAGATAAATAACAAAAGTAACCTTAAAAAGAAAATGTATTAAATAAATTAACATAATCTTTAAAAATAGACAAAATAGAGTAGATAAATTTATACATATATATCATATTGACATGATAAATGAAATTATGTTAATATATTATGTATAAAGAGAATAACATATGTTAGGAAAGGATGAGAGAGGAAAATTAAAATGAAAAAAGGGCAGAAACTTAATGTCGGTATTATTGGGGCAGGATTTATAGGTGAAGAGCATATCGAGGCAGTTAATAGAACTTTCATTGGTAATGTAACGGCAATAGCAGAGAGTGATTTGGTGAAGGGCAAGTTAAAAGCTGAGAAAATGGGTGTTCCTAAATATTATGATGATTATCAATTATTGTTAGAAGATGAAACAATAGATGTTGTTCATATTTGTACACCTAACTCTTGCCATTACGAGATGACTGAAAAAGCGCTAAAAGCAAATAAACATGTTGTTTGTGAAAAACCACTTACTTTGACTGTGGATGAAGCAAAGAAGATATTAAATTTGGCAAAGAAGATGAATCGTGTGCACGCCATCCATTTTAACATCCGTTATTATCCGCTGGTCCGCCATGCAAAGGCCTGCGTTGATAGAGGTGACATAGGTAAAATTAATGTGATCACCGGTTCGTATCTCCAAGACTGGCTTTTTTATGATACAGATTATAGTTGGCGACTAGAATCCGCACAGAGCGGAATTACACGAGCGGTTGGTGACATTGGAACGCACTGGATGGATTTAGTTGAATATGTCAGTAGCTGCAAAATTACTGAGGTTATGGCAGATATGAAAACGATACATAGTACAAGAAAAAAACCAAAATCGAGTATTGAGTCATGGTCTGGAAAGTTAGTGAAGGCGGTGGAATATGACGAGGTTCCGATTGATACAGAGGATTATGCGACAGTGCTTCTTAACTTTGATAATGGTGCTAAAGGATGCTGCACCGTAAATCAAATGGCTGCAGGCAGAAAGAATAGGGTTTTCTTTGAAATTAATGGATCAAAAGCTTCGCTAGTTTGGAATTCTGAAAAACCCAATGAATTGATTATTGGGAAAAGAGATGGCGGTAATGAGGTGATCATCAGGGATCCTTCCTTGGTTTATCCTGAAGCAAGGGAGATAATAACTCTTCCGGGAGGACATAATGAAGGTTTTGCAGATACGTCAAAACAATTATTTAAAGAAGTATATACCTATATCATGGAAGGTGACTATAGCATGCCTAAACATTTCCCTAATTTTGAAGAGGGATTTAGAGAAGTACAATTATGCGATGCTATATTTGCTAGCGGACAATTAAGACAGTGGATGAAGGTACTATAAAAAGGGGCTGAATATGTTAGATTATACGAAAGATGCCATATCATATGTTCTTCTGGTATCGGCAGATATCCTTAAAAAAAATAGTAATTACTTTTGCATAATTGATTCAAAATTTGGAGATGGTGATCATGGGATAACGATTGAAAAGATTGCAGATAAAATTCAATTATGTGTGAAGAATTGGAATGATGAGACTTTTTATGAGTTTATGAATCACTTGGGTTTTGAAATTATGCAGGTTAATGGCGGATCAGCAGGACCTTTATGGGGAATGCTATTTCAAGGTTTCTCTCAAGCATTTAAAGATGAAGATACAATGACACCGCAGCAGCTTAAAAAAGGATTTAGGGAGGCTTTAAGAGAAATGAAGGATCTCACGCCGGCGGATATTGGGGATAAAACAATGATGGACACACTGATTCCGGCAGTAGAAGCCGCTGATGAGGCAAAGGATGATATCCTGCTGATTTTAAAAAGTATTGAGCAGGGAGGCAAGGCTGGAATGGAGGCGACAAAATCATTTATAGCAAAGTATGGGCGGGCTAAATCTTATGGAGAACAAACCATCGGAACGCCTGATGCAGGGGCTGTAAGTCTGTACCTGTTTTTTAAAGGTCTTTTAGAAGGATACTATAAATTAAAGGAGTGTTGAAGTTTATGAAAATGAAGAAGTTCATCAATGACCCAAATTGCATAACGGATGAATTATTAGAAGGCTATGCAGAAGCGAATAAAGATATCGTGTTGTTGTCTGATAACAGGAAGGTGGTTAATAAGAAACTTGAGACTGCTAACAGGGTGACGATCGTAACAATGGGTGGGGCGGGACATGAACCATCTTGTGCCGGTTTTGTTGGAGAAGGAATGGTAGACATTGGTGTCATCGGAGATATTTTTGCAGCACCGGGTCCAGAGGCATGTTTTCAAGCTCTTAAGATGGCAGATCAAGGAAAGGGGGTTTTGTATATAGTTCTTAACCATGCTGGAGATATGCTGTCAGGAAATTTAGCTATGAAAAAAGCTAAAAGAGAAGGACTGAATGTAAAAAAAGTGGTTACTCAAGAGGATATTTCCACTGTTAGCAGAAGTGATGCAGATAATCGGCGGGGTCTTGTGGGCTGCATTCCAACATATAAAATTGCCGGAGGAGCAGCAGCGGCGGGGAAAAGCCTCGATGAGACAGCTGAAATAGCTCAGAGATTTGCTGATAATATGGCGACTTTAGCTGTAGCAATAAGAGGAGCGACACACCCTGTTACAGGTTATGCATTGGCAGAACTTGAAGAGGATGAAATGGAAGTAGGTATGGGACAGCACGGAGAAGGAGGCGGTGGACGGCAGAAAATGAAGACAGCAGATGAGACAGCAGTCATTATGCTGGAGGCTCTATTGAAAGATTTATCTATTACAAACGGTGAAAAAGTGATGCTGATTATTAATGGGTCTGGCGCAACGACATTGATGGAACTGTTTATAATCTATAGAAAGTGTGTTTTATATTTGAAGGAGAAAAATATAGAGATAGTTGCTAACTATGTTGGAGAATTATTAACAGTTCAGGAGCAGGCAGGTTTTCAGATGTGTCTTGCCAGAATGGATGAAGAACTATTGAAATATTGGGAAGCGCCTTGCAATACACCATATTTGAAGATGTATCAAAAGTAAAATTAGGAGGTACTAGGTTAAAATGACGAACAAAGAGCTGGAACAATTCAATGCCAAACGCAAGATTTGGCAAGTGTGCGCTATTACTGATGATTTGGAGAAGACAATGCAGGCATGGGTAGACACTTTGAAAATAGGTCCATGGAAAGTCAGAAGTTTTGACGATACATCTATGAAAAATCTTAAAGTGGGTGGAAAAGCTGTCGATGAGCCTTTTAAATTTATGATAGCCATTACAACAGTCGGAGACTTTGAAATAGAAATTATCCAACCTGTTTATGGACCGACAATTTATCAGGAATACCTAGATCGCCGAGGTCCTGGTCTGCACCATATTAAGGAAAAGCTTTCAGATGAAGATTTAGAAAGGGCGATGAAGGAATATGAGGAAAAGGGAATCCCTGTGCTGCAGACCGGCCAGTTCTTTACGGATATTCATGCATATATGGGGACTGAACCTAGCGTAGATTTCATTTACGAAATTGGAAATTGTCCATTTATTGAAGTTCCTGAAGGTATGACAAGGATTTTTCCTTATGAAGATAAAGCATAACTACCTATTATGATTGGAGGATTTACATTATGAAAGAGAAGTTATTGGCTACGTTTATGTTATTAGTATTAATCATCACATTGTGTGTGGGTTGCTCTGATGGTTCATCAGTTGACACATCTATACCACCGACTGAATCCGAAAAAACCGCTGACACAATACCGGTAGAAGAAACGGATGATAAAGATAACAAGTACACGATTGCGACTGTTGTTAAAATTACAGGTATTGCGTGGTACGACAGGATGGAAGTGGGACTTGAGAAGTTTAGACAGGATACGGGAGTAGATGCATATATTACCGGTCATAATACAGCGGATCCGGCTGAGCAAGCCAGAGTTATTGAAGATTTAATTGCTCAGGGGGTTGATGCATTAATTGTAATTCCTAATTCAACAGAAGCTGTTGAACCAGTTTTAAAAAAGGCGAGAGAAGCAGGTATTGTTGTCATTGCCCATGAAGCCACAGATATACAGAATGCTGATTATGACCTAGAAGCTTTTGATAATGTAGAATACGGTGAGCACTTAATGGAGAATTTGGGTGAATTCATGAATGGAGAAGGAAAATACACGACATTTGTCGGAGCGCTGACAGCAACATCACATAATATTTGGGTAGAATCTGCCGTAAGTTTACAAGAAGAAAAATTTCCAAATATGGAGTTGGTTTCAAATAAGAATGAAACACAAGAAGATTCAGAGGTGGCATACACTAAAACAAAAGAATTGTTAATGGCATATCCGGATCTTTTAGGTTTTCAAGGTTCGGCTATGGCAGATATACCCGGAGTGGCCAGAGCTATTGAAGAAGCTGGAAAGGAAGATGAAACGATTGTTTTAGGTACTTGCCTAGTGTCAACAGCAGAACAATTTCTTGAGTCTGGTGCAATTGATATGATTTCGTTCTGGGATCCGGCAGATGCAGGGTATGCGCTTAATGAATTAGCTCTTAAAGTGCTTCAGGGTGAAGAGATATATGATGGGATGAGTCTGACTCCCGATGGATATCAGGATTTAAGACTTAAAGGAACAGTTTTTAACGGTAAAGCCTGGATTGATGTGACAAAGGACAATATGGCTGATTATGATTTCTAATTTTAAAATCCGCATTTGAGAACAAAGGAGATACCATTTATGAGAGAAGAATTGATAAAATTAAAAGGTATATCGAAAAATTTTGCGGGTGTCAAAGCTTTGGAAAATGTGGATTTGGTCATCCATGAGGGTGAAACAAGATGCCTGGCCGGGGAAAACGGAGGTGGAAAATCGACATTAATCAAAATTATATCAGGATTTTATACACCTGATGAAGGTACTATCGAGATTAATGGCAAGAAATTTTCAAAGCTTACACCCCGACAGGCAATTAATGAAGGGATACAGATTATTTATCAGGATTTTGCAGTTTTCCCCAATCTTTCAGTGGCAGAAAATATTGCCTTAGCCTCTGAGCGTAATGAAGGAAAAAAACTAGTAAACTGGAAATCCATCAAGGAGAAGGCAAAAAAGGTGATGTCTTTAATCAATATTAGTATTGACCCTGATGCGCTGCTTGGTGAATTGCCGGTTGCGGACAAACAACTGGTAGCAATATGCCGTGCCCTGTCTCAGGATGCTAAATTACTGATTATGGACGAACCGACGACAGCGTTAACTAAAAAAGAAGTGGATTCTCTGTTTGGTCTGGTAAGAGAATTACAAGCCAGGGGGATAGCGATATTGTTTATTAGCCATAAGCTGGAAGAGGTTTTTGAAATTGCTGAGGCGTTAACCATACTGAGGAACGGCAAGAAAGTAATCGAAGGGGCAATGAAAGATTTTGATTCAGATAAATTTATCTATTATATGACAGGTCGAAAGATTGAACAAACTGCCTTTAGAAAACCTGAAAAAATCGGGAGGAGATTACTTAAAGCAGAAAAAATAGGGATAAAATCAGTATTTAAAGATGTCTCTTTTGAATTGTATGCGGGTGAAATTGTTGGGATCACTGGTCTGCTTGGTTCAGGGAGGTCTGAATTGGCAAAGGCACTATTTGGCTTGGAGAGGCTGACCCAAGGAGATCTATATGTGGAAGATGAAAAGGTTAAGTTAAATAATGCATCTGATGCTATACACAGAGGGATTGCCTATGTTCCCGAGGACAGGTTGACAGAAGGTTTATTCATGCCTCACAGTATAACCAAAAACACTATCAGTGCCTCTCTTCCTCATATGCTCAATAGAGCGGGATTCATCAAAAATAAATACATTACGGATAAGGTTGATGAGTGGATTAAGGAATTGAAAATTGTAACTCCGTCCCAGATATTACCTGTTCAGTCATTGTCAGGTGGAAATCAGCAAAAAGTCGTTCTAGCTAAATGGCTGACAATGAACCCCAAAATATTGATTCTCAATTGCCCAACGGTCGGTGTTGATATTGGTGCAAAAGCAGATATTCATTTATTCGCAAGGCAGTTAGCTGAAAAAGGGATGGGGATTATTCTCATTTCCGATGATATGCCAGAGGTTTTGAACAATTGTAACCGATTTTTTATCATGAAAAAAGGCTATATTACTGGTGAATATGACGTAAATGAACTGGATGGGGAAACTTTATGAAAAATCACAAATTGAAAAATGAAGTATTTTTATTAATGACGATTATTCTTCTGGCTCTATTGATTGGGATAAGAAATCCGGTGTTTTTTACGACAGTGAATTTTGTGTCTATTATAAGAAATTTAATTATCAATGGTATTATGGCATTTGCTATTATGCTGGGCATCATTATTGGCGGGATTGATGTATCCTTTCCTGCCATAGCGGTTGTATCAATGTATATAACCAATCGGTATGCTGAGTCTGTCAGTTATTCGGGTTCAGCGGTTTGGCTGTTTGCTATGGCGATGTCCATTGGACTTTTGCTGGGCTTGATTAATGGCTTTTTGATTACCAAGTTTAAACTGCCGGCGTTTATTGTGACATTAGGAACATCGAGTGTTTTCTATGGATTACTTATATCCACCTTGGGGGGAAAACAGGTTAATCGTCTTGTTGCCCCACTAGAGGCGATAGCAAAAGCGGAATTATTTAGAGTTGATTCAGGAACCTCCACAAGTGCCATGCCTGTGACTGCTCTTTTCTTGATTGCTGTCATGATTATTGTTTATTTTATATTAAATAAGACAATGCTTGGAAGAATGATTTATGCAATTGGGGGAGATAAAGAGTCCGCAAAGAAAGCGGGATTTCCCGTCTGGCGCATTACCATTTTGGTATATGGCTTTATTGGTTTAGTTTCTGGCCTTGCTGGCATCTCTCATTCGATTCAGTCAAGAATGTGCATCCCTACAGATTTAATGGGTGGAGAAATGATTATCATTGCGATGGTAGTTCTGGGAGGCACAAAAATAAGCGGAGGGAAAGGAACTGTTTTAGGAACCTTTCTTGGGGTTTTTCTAATTACTATGGTCAGGAGCAGTCTGATTCTTGTAGGCATACCTTCTGTTTGGCAGGAATTTTTGACAGGTGTCATTATTGTAGCCGGAACAGGGATCTCTGCCTATCAGGTATTAAAGGATGGCAAGAAGCTGCCTCCGGTGATGGAAGAGGTTTAAAAGGAGATCGCTTATGAAGAAATTTATTAAAGATGCAGATGCTGGCTTGCTTCGCTTATTTGCGATCATGATTATAGCGTTTGTACTAATGGTAGTATTGGTTCCAAATACTTCGCTATTTTTAAAATGGAGTAATTTTCAATCGATGATGTTTCAGCTTCCAGAAATAGGAATTTTAACTGTTGCAGTTATGTTTGCCATGTTGCTGGGAGGGATTGATTTATCTGTTGTAGGTATTGCGAATCTAAGCGGCATATTATGTAGTATTGTCATTTTAAATACATACGAACGCATCGGTGCAGTTTCGATTTTGTTAGGATGCGTGACGGCATTGGCTGTCGGTGTGGGTTGTGGCGCATTTAACGGTTTTATCGTTTCTAAGTTGGGTGTACCTGCAATGCTTGCAACACTAGGAACAATGCAAATGTTTTCGGGAATTGGAATTGCAATAACTAAAGGTGCTGCGGTAGTAGGTCTTCCTGATGAATATGGCAAAATAGGATCACTGATGATATTGGGTGTGCCGTTGATTATGTGGATATTTATGATTGTAGTATTGATGACAACGATTATTTTGCAAAAACGTAAAATTGGTTGGGAGATTTATCTTTTGGGCACAAGTGAAAAAAGTGCAAGGTTTACGGGAATAAAAAATGTGAAGGTTACATTACAGACATTTATGATCAGTGGTTTTTTATCATCTATAGCAGGAATTATTCTTACTTCCAGATCTATGTCGGCAAAGGCAGATTATGGTTCATCATATATTCTTCAGTGTCTGTTAGTTGCCATTTTAGGAGGGATTAGCCCCTTTGGCGGATTTGGAAAGGTGGTGGGCATTGTTATTTCAATTATCACGTTACAAATCATATCCAGTGGCTTTAATATGCTGAGGTTCAGCAGCTATCAAAAAACATTTATATGGGGTCTGGTGCTGATTTTTGCGATGATTATTAACTACTATGCAGAACAAAGAAAACTAAAAAAGAAAACAGAAGAAGAAAGGAATTAATGTGATGGCTGAAAAAGAAAATGTTTTAAGAAATGAAGATTATACAGGGATTGATCCTGCCAAGAATTTTAAAGTCAATATTCCACCTAAAAAGAGTGAGTATCATATTAAGGGAATGGAACATATGGACTGGGGAATGAAGGACCGCATGTCCAGGATTTTCAATCCCAAAAGTGGAAATACACTAATGTTGGCTTTTGATCATGGCTATATTATGGGAGCTACAAAAGGATTAGAAAGATTAGATTTATTAATTCCTGAGCTGGCAGAAGAGATTGATGTATTTATGGCTACAAGAGGTGCTATTAGGAGCTGCGTGCCCCCACTGTATAATAAAGCGGTTGCGCTTCGTTGCACGGCTGGCAGCACAGTGCTATCTGATGATGTTACTTCAGAAGGTATTGGCGTGGATATTGAAGATGCTATTCGTATGAATGCTTCATGCATGGCGGTTCAGACGTTCATGGGCACGGATGATGAAAAGCAGTCAATTCTCAATCTGGTAAAAGCCATTGATTCAGGCATGAAATATGGAATTCCAACATTAGGCGTCGTTGCCGTAGGTAAAGATATGGACAGGAATCCACAGTTTTTTTCGTTAGCAACCCGTGTTATTGCAGAGGTTGGGGCTCAATTGGTTAAAACCTATTACTGTAATGATTTTGAGAAAATTGTGGCAGGGTGCCCAGTACCGATTGTGATAGCCGGAGGAAAAGCATTGCCTCCAAATGAAGCGTTAACATTGGCCTATAGAGCCATTAGTGAAGGCGCTAATGGGGTGGATATGGGAAGAAATATATTTCAGGCTGATAACCCGAAAGCTATGGCAAAGGCTGTTGGAAAAGTCGTGCATGAGAAATATACAGATAAGGAGGCTTATGAATATTATCTAGATATCAAGTAGATTTAAAAAGAGCTAGTAGGAGAAAAAAGGTTGTAATTAATAATACATTCTGCTATTATCATAACTTAAGAGAATATATTTTCTAAAACGCATCTTAGGAGGATCATACATGAGTAAAGCAGATGAATTTCAAATGAATCAAAAGATTGAAGAAAGACTTACATTGTTTTTGGAAAATTCGCAAAGTATGAGGAAAGATTTTGTATGGCAGGATTCGCTAACCAAACGCTTGGCAGCATTAATTTATGCCTGTGAAAATAAGCCGATTGATAATAATGCGATTCGCGCATGCCATGACTTGATTAAGAAGAGTACAGGCGCATTTTCTTCTTTTAGGGGGAATTTAGCGATATGCATCGCTACCTTGCTGTCTCTTTCAAACGATAGGGACAGGCAGCTTGCGGATACCCTTGCTGTATATGAGATGATGAAAGCTTCGAAATTCAGAGCTTCCGATTATCTCACGATTGCTGCATATCAAATTGCCGCCAATACGGATCACCTGAATTATGATCGGGTGGTGGCAAGGACAAAAGCGTTTTATGACGGTATGAAACAAAATCATCGGTTCCATACGGGTAAAGATGATTATATCTTTGCTGCGATGCTCGGACTGTCGGACATTGATGTTGAGACCGGTGTTGACCGGATGGAGCAGCTGCATCGGCAATTGAAACACTATTTTAGCAATGGAAATAGTATCCAGGTGCTAACACAGGTTCTGGTTCTTGGAGGTGAGCCGGACAGCGTCATAACCCGCTTAATAAGGCTTAAGGAATCGATGCTGGAAAGGAAAATCAGGATGGATAGAGAATACACACTTTCATCCCTGGGTATTTTGGCGCTGCTTCCGTCTAGCGTTGAAGCGAGCGTGAATGATATTTCGGCATCGTATGAATTTCTTCGCACACAGAAAGGGTTTGGAGCGTTATCGATTACGAAACAGGAGCTACTGCTGTTTTCAGCGGCAATTGTCTCATCCACACATATTGATGGAGTGGAAAGTGACATTTTGACGAGCAATCTGTCTACCAATATTACGAATATTATTATTGCGCAACAAGCAGCGATTGCAGCGGTTGTTGCGACTTCGGCAGCGACTTCGGCGTCATCTTCTTCATCTAGTTAGGGGTTGGGTCCATAGAGAGGGGAAGTTCCCTGACAAGGGCTACTGTTGCATCACTGTGGCGGACTTCATCACAGCGCATGCTGGGTTTTGCAAATTAGAGATATTATAAATAATTATCAGGGACATATAGATATATATGAACAGGGGCAATATTTTAGCGTTAAAGTAATGATTCCAAGAGAAATAAAGTGATGATAGGATTGTTTTGAAAGAGAGTTCATTAGAGGAAGAGCAAATAGGTGAATACTTATTTGCTCTTCCTTTTTTGTAAGCGCTTAATTTCGGGGTGGAGCTAAAAAATTCCAGATTCCATTGTCAGGAATCCGGAATGCGAGCGTTTTACTCTATATTATTCTCGCATTTCCTGCTATCAATTATATAGATAAATGGCAGTGGATGGAATACACCCCGAAATTAGGATCTAACTCTTTTTTGATGAATATATGCAGGTTATCCTCGGAAGATACTAATCATCCCGAATGGACACTCTGCTACATATGATAGGCGGATTAGATAAACCAACCAGTGGAGAGATAGTTATAGATGGTAAGAAAGACAGTAAAACAAGACGTGATGTTTTAGATATTTTAAAAACTACCTCAACTATATTTCAGCAAACTATAATAATGATTACGCATGATGAACATATTGCCCAACTTGCAGACCGTATCATTCACATCGAAGATGGCAAAATTAAATGGGAAGGAAGAGGATTTGCTAATGGGCAATAAATATGCGCTTACTAAAGAATTTACAAGTCGGTGTCTATAATAGAATCCTTGAAAATACAGTTAATGCGCTTGGAAGGTTCGGCATCGCATGCTGCCTTTCCTTATCCAGATAATAATCAAATTCATAAAATGGAGGCCCTTGATTACATCGATGTAATTGGAGCTGGAAATTATGTTGCCATGGTGGAGAACACCGAACAAATGGGTAATATGGATATTAGCATGGTATATTATGATAAAAATTTATATTCCTATATTCATAAGCCAGCTTGGAAAGATATTGAGGGGAATTATCCTCAATATTCTAATGAAGTTATGGTTTCTCGTTGGCTTCTTGATAAAATGGGGATAGAAAATCCTCAAATTGGTATGGATATTCCTATTCCGCATCGAATAGATGATACGGATAGTATGCATACTAGTAATTTTAAGTTATCTGGTTACTACACCAGCTTCGAACACCTTAAGTCAAGAGATTTAGGTGTGATTCTCGTATCCGAAGAATTGTCACAAGCTTATGGCAAATCTATTGAAAAAGACGGATCTGTAAATTTAATATTTAAAGGTACTTCTAATATAGAAAATAATATTAAAAATTTGGAACGAGATATAAATTTATCGGATGATCAACCGATTATATCTTCTGCGATCTTAGATACAAATATCACCGATAATATTTCGATTTTGATAGCATGTTTAATAACTATTATTATATTTATGATTGCTGGATATTTGCTCATTTATAATGTGCTTTATATTTCTGTTACACGAGATGTACGTTTTTATGGTTTATTGAAAGCTATTGGAATCCCGGGAGTGTGTAAAGCAAGTCCAAAACAGCGGAGAAAGGCTCTGCAATCAGTAGAATTTCCTGCTCGATTTGATTCCTGTGGGCTTCAGTATGGGTATGGTTGATTTGTTGCGCACTCAGGGGCGAAATCTATATAAAAAGGTAGCGTCCATCTTCAATTAATAAAATCTCCTTGGTGGTATGAACAGTAACTTTTAAATTAATGAAGTTACCGGATTAAAGAAGAGTCGTTGTAAATTTTATATTTACAACAAGGCTGGTTTATGCTATGCTTATGCAAGGAGGATTTCATATGCGTATTAGTACAAAGTGTTCGATTGCGCTCCATCTGCTTGTTTTGCTTGATGTTTTCCATGATGAGAAGCTGACAAGCGATATTTTGGCCATGAGTATTGGCTGTAATCCGGTTGTTGTAAGAAACCTGCTTGGGAGCCTAAGAAAGGCGGGGATTGTCAAAGTGCAGCGCGGAACAGGCGGAGCGTACCTGATTGCCGCCCCAGAAGACATTACCATTTGGACGGTTTATCAAGCGGTCGATACTGTACCTTTGGAAGTACTGGTCGGGATGCACCCGAACCCTTCCATGAAGTGCCCTGTCGGGAGAAATATCGGCGGATTGCTTGAAAAACCATATAGCATGATTGCGGATTCCATCAGGGAAACGATGTCCAAATATACATTAAAGCAGATAATCAATGATTATCATGCGCTTAATCAAATAGAAGGGGAGATTCAAGAATGAGTGTTTATTCCATGTATTTCAGTCCCACGGGCGGAGTCAAAAAGGTAATGGATATTCTAACGGAAGGATTATCCGTAGACAGACAGATTGACTTGTCAGCGGCGGATGTTGATTACAGCGCGTACAGCTTCACGGAGGAAGATGTATGCCTGATCGGCGTACCTTCTTTTGGCGGGCGTGTTCCCTCCATTGTTTTGGAGCGGCTCCGGCAAATGCGAGCAAAAGGAGCAATGGCGGTTGTTGTTGTAGTGTTTGGAAACCGCGCATACGACGATACGCTTCTGGAACTTAAAAATGAGGCAATCGCCTGCGGGTATATGGTTGGAGCTGCCGTTGCAGCAGTAGCGGAGCATTCCATTATGCGTCAATACGGCGAGGGGCGTCCTGACGCACAAGATGAAGCGGAATTGCGTCAATTTTCAAAAGAAATTGCGGAACTGATTACGAACAGAAAAAATGTAAAAGACTTTGCAGTACCGGGAAATTCTCAGTACAGAGAATATGGTGGCGTCCCCTTTAAGCCAAAGGCCGACAAGTCTTGTACGAAGTGCGGCCTGTGTGCCGAAAAATGTCCGCTTCAGGCCATCCCATATGATAACCCGGCGTCATTGGATAAAGAGAAGTGCATATCCTGTATGCGCTGTATTACCATTTGTCCGCAGAACTCCAGAAAACTTAACAAGGCGGTTTTGTTTGCTGCTTCACAGGCGATGAAAAAAGCCTTTGAGGGCAGGAAGCAAAACGAACTGTACTTCTAAACAATAACAGGGGGTGACAAGCTTGAAAGCAATTTTTGAAGAAATAATGGTTGGAGATATATCGTCTAAAAACCGAATAATCCGTAGTGCCACACAAGAGGGATCGGCTGCCCCGGACGGACATATCGGAACAGAGTTGATTTCTGTGTATAAGGAGCTTTCCGCTGGCGGCGTTGGTATAATCATTACCGGCATGGCAGGAGTCGATGAAAATTCGCAGGTTTTTCCTCTTATGGTTAAAACCTATGATGATAGTTTTGTAGATGGATTAAGAGAGATTGTCAATGACGCTCATCAAAACGATTGCAAAGTCGTAGTGCAATTAGCGCATTGCGGCGCAAAAGCAAGTCCTGATGATGGGAGCAATCCGCTTGCCCCCTCTGATATGCCGGCAGGTAAAGACAAATCGGCCAAAGGCATGACAAAAGATGAAATCAATCATGTCGTCCAGAGTTTTGCCGTGGCTGCTTTGCGCTGCAAAGAAGCCGGAGCAGACGGTGTTCAATTACATGGCGCGCACGGCTATTTACTTAGCGAGTTCCTTAGCCCCTTTTTCAATAAAAGAAAAGATGAGTATGGCGGTGATATTGCCAATCGCGCAAGGATTGTATTCGAAGTTTATGATGCGATAAGGAACGAGGTCAAAGACGGCTACCCTGTTTGGATAAAAATTAACAGCGACGATTTTGTTGACGGTGGGTTTAATTTTGAAGAATGCCTATGGGTTTGTCGGGAATTAGATAAACGTGGTATCAATGCAATTGAGGTGAGCGGCGGTATCTCTGTTTCCCGCGAAAGCGCTTCCACTCGTATAGTGCCGAATCAAAATGAAAAGGGCACATTTTCAGACTACGCTTTATCATTAGCAAATAATGTTAATGCGACGGTTATTAGTGTAGGGGGATACCGTACACCGGAGATGATTGAGCGATGGTTAAACAAAGGAAAGGTAGAAGCTATCAGTTTATGCCGTCCATTAATATGTGAGCCTGACCTGCCAAATGTTTGGAAAAGTGGCGACAGGCAACATTCGCAGTGTATTTCATGTAATAAATGCTTTGACTACAGCAGTGGATTTGGATGCAAAGTCTTTAAGTAAAAATTAAAAAGGTGGAGAATATCGGCTATGGCGCGTCACCGAAGATAGCCGCTGCAAAAAAACAAGACGGCAAGCCTGTCGACGCGGCGCAATTAGAAGTGCACTCCATGAGAAACTGACTCATTGTTTCGCTTGTTTTCACCATTCCGCTGTTCTATATTTCGATGGGTGAGATGCTGGGGTGGCCGATTCCCGGTTTTTTATCCGGCATGGAAAACGCGATGGTGTATGCGTTCACGCTGTTTTTGTTGACGCTGCCTGTCATGTTCGCTGGGCGGGCGTATTTCCGCAATGGTTTCAAAAACCTCATTCATTTGTCGCCCAACATGGATTCGCTGATTGCCATCGGCTCCGGCGCAGCATTTCTATATGGAGTCTTCGCCATCTATAAAATCGCATGGGGATTCGGCTACGGTGACATGACGGTCGTTCATAAGTTCTCAATGGATTTATATTTTGAATCTGCTGCGATGATTTTAACATTAATCACATTAGGCAAGTTCTTTGAAGCGCATGCAAAAAACCGTACATCCGAGGCCATCGCAAAGCTCATGAATTTAGCCCCCAAAACAGCAATTGTGTTGCACGATGGCGTCGAACATGAGATATCAATTGACGATGTGGCAGCCGGTGACATTCTGATCGTCAGAGAGGGCGCTTCCGTTCCCGTGGACGGTATCGTTACGGAGGGTTATTCTTCGGTTGACGAATCAGCAATTACAGGCGAAAGTTTACCAGTTGAGAAAAAGTCCGGTGACAAGGTAACTGGTGGCACGGTAAGCAAGTCCGGCTATTTCAAAATGGAAGCAAAGGCTGTTGGGGAGAATACCACGTTGGCGAAAATCATCCGACTTGTGGATGAAGCGACATCTTCGAAGGCGAGGGTAGCAAAGCTGGCGGATAAAATCAGCGGTATTTTTGTTCCGGTAGTTATCGCAATTGCCGTATGTGCGGCTATTGTATGGCTGTTACTTGGGCATAACTTTGAGTTTGCACTGACCGTAGCTATCTCTGTCCTCGTCATATCCTGCCCCTGTGCGCTGGGGTTAGCTACACCCACCGCCATCATGGTCGGAACCGGGAAAGGAGCTAACCCAGACAAAGAGCAGGGACAAAAGTAATAAGTCCTTGCCCTTTGTTTTTAGATTATGGTCAATTTTGTATAGGGTTTCTGGGGATCGTATCATATAGAATGTACCCTTCCACCTCCCTTTATTTATTCCTAAAGTGTTTTTCCGCACGCTTTTCCAAAAAAGCGGACATACCCTCTTTCTGGTCGGGTCCCGCAAATGTCAGGGCGAACAGTCCGGCCTCATAGGCCAGTCCCCGCTCCAAATCCATTTCGCTCCCCGCATAAATGCTTTGTTTTCCCAACGCCACTGCATCGGCACTGTTGGCTGCGATTTTTTTGGCGAGGGCTTCGCAGGCGGTGAACAGTTCTTCTGGTTGGACGACATGGTTTACCAATCCGAGGCGCAAAGCTTCTTCCGCCCCGATTTGACTGCCGGTAGCCATCAGTTCCAGCGCCTTTCCCCTTCCGGCCAGGCGGGAGAGGCGCTGTGTCCCGCCAAAGCCGGGAATGACACCCAGAGACACCTCCGGGATGCCAAATCTGGCCTTAGTGGAGGCCACCCGGATATCACAGGCCATAGCCAGTTCACAGCCGCCACCCAGTGCAAAGCCGTTGACCGCCGCAATGACAATCCCCCGCATATTTGCAATTCTGTTCATCACCGCCTGCCCGCGGAGGCTAAACTGCCTTGCATCTTCCGGCGTCATGTCTTTCATAGCGGCAATATCAGCGCCTGCCACGAAGGACTTTTCCCCTGCCCCGGTAATGATAACGACCGGGACAGCAGGGTCTGCATTCAGTGCCCGCAGCGTCTCATCCAGCTGACGCAGCACCTCATCATTCAGTGCATTGAGCGCCTGGGGCCGGTTCAGGGTAACCAGGGTACCCCATTCTCTCTTTTCGCATAAAATAAATTGCTCCATAGCCACCCCTCAATCATACTCATAGAAGCCACGGCCGGACTTCTTGCCCAGCCACCCCGCCTTCACATACTGGCGCAGCAGCGGGCAGGGGCGGTATTTGCAGTCGGCATAACCGTCGTATAGCACCTCCATGATGGCAAGTACGGTATCAAGCCCTATGAAGTCTGCCAGCTGAAGGGGACCCATCGGGTGATTCATGCCAAGCTTCATGACTGTGTCGATGTCCTCTGCTGAGGCAACTCCCTCATAAAGGCAATAGATAGCCTCGTTAATCATCATCTGGAGCACACGGTTGGAGATAAAGCCGGGTACATCCCTCACTTCGACGGGGCTCTTTCCCAGATCCATGGACAGGTCGCGAATGGCAGCGCAGGTCTCATCAGTGGTGGCGATGCCCCGGATAATCTCGACCAGTTTCATCACCGGCACCGGGTTCATAAAGTGCATGCCAATGACCTGCCCGGGCCGCTTGGTGTGGGCAGCAATTTCGGTAATGGGCAGGGAGGACGTGTTGGATGCCAGAATACAGGCCGGCTTGCAAATCTGATCCAGGTTAGAGAACACCTTGGCCTTTACGTCCATGTTCTCCACAATGGCCTCCACCACTAAATCGCAATCGGCGGCATCCTTCTGATCCACAGAGGGAACCAGGTTTGCCAAGACGGCCGCTTTTTGCTCCTCGGTGATTCTACCCTTGGACACATCTTTGGCAAGCAGTTTCTCGATGAAGGCGATACGGCTGCTCACAATGTCGATGTTTACGTCGTTAAGGTAGGTCTTTTTACCGGCTGCCGCCATAACCTGAGCAATCCCACCGCCCATCTGACCGGCACCGATTACCATAACAGTTTGGATACTCATAGCATACTTCTCCTTCCTAATATGTCAAGCCCAAATTCATTGATTTTTTAGGCTTTTGTTAAATCTTTCTGACCGGTGGTGGGCAGGTCTTTGCCGGCAAGGAAGACGGGATCATTAGCGCCCATAAGGGGATTTAGCCCACTCAACACGGAATCGACACCGGAATAAGAGGAATGGAAGGGCAACTCAATCCAATTCCGCTGGTGGGTGGCGGGGATCACGGGCAGCTCGATAACGGCGGGGTGGTCGGCGTCATGATACACGGTCTGGGCAGCTACCACGTAGTCGGCCCTAGTGGCGGTGTTCAGATCGATAAACGCGTTGGGGTTGATATCAAAGTTACCCGCGTCCGTGCTGCAGATGTCCACGCGAATCTTGTGTCCCTTCTTGAACACATAGCTGGTGGAGTGCAGCTCGATCTGGTACTCATTGATCTCACCGGGAGTGAGGGCGGTGGGATTGCTGCGACCGTGCTTCAGGTAACGGCCCCGGCGGCCGCCGGTCAGCACATTGTAGCAGTTGCCGTCGGGGCAGACGTCCACAATCTTCATGAAGAAATCGGTGTCGGTGGCAGAGGTGGCAGCGTACAGGGTGGCACGAACATAGCCGGTGACCTCCATATCCTCCTCCAGCTCCGGAGAAGTGTAGCACAAAACGTCAGACCGTGTCTCGGCGGCTCGCTGATCCGCCTGACCGCCGGTAAGACTGTGACCACCGCCGATCTTGATGTAATTGCTCGGATCGGACATATAGCAGTCGGGGGCCTCGTCCTTTCCGGGAAAGACCTCGGACAGGGTGCCGCCGCCCAACATGGTGTTGGCGGGACCGCCGCTGTGGAGGTAGAGCTTCTTGACCTCGGCGTCAGGCAGGGGCCAGGACTGCTCACCGCGCCAGCGGTTTTCACTCTGGACGAACAGGGTGACGGGATTCTCCGCGAAAAACTTGCTGGGCACCCCATTGACCTGCTGCTGCGTCCACTCCATTACCAGCAGACGCTGGTCGGTAAAGCTCTCCGGATACTGGCGATACATGATGTTCGGAGTGTGCGCCCAAGGACCTACGATGAGACGGTGTTCCTTTGCTACTTCCTCGGAGGGTGCTTCCGCCACCATCCGCATATAGCCGGTGAGGGCGTTTTCGTTGAACAGGTCATACCAGGAAGCGATGAAAAGGAGCGGCCGCTTGGCGTCATGCTTGCGGGTACGGGTATCATTGTAGCGGAAGAATTCAGGGTTGTCTCTGTTGGCCAGCCACCGCTGGTAAAAGGGAGCGTGGCGGATGGCGGGGATGTTGGCCAGGCCATAGGTTGCCTGAAGCTCCGCGTAATTGAGACTTGCGGAGACCATGGGATTTTCAAAGGGGTTTCCCAGCTCCCCGTTTTCCTTCATAATGGCGGCGATGGTGTCTTCGGGCAGATGCTTGTGAATACACTGATCCGGTGTGGTAAGGAATGCCCAAGCAGGGCAGCAGCCCAGATCCAGGAACTCGTCCTTGTACACCCAGCCGCCGTCAATGCTGTTCATGGCGGGGCACTGAATGGCACTGGTCACCATAGCGTCGGGGACTTCGTCCGCAAGCCAGATGGAGTACTGGGTATTGCCCAACCAGGAGACTCCGCAGGTGGCTACTTTCCCGTTGCTCCAGGACTGCTGCGCCAGCCAGTTGACGGTATCCACCCCGTCAGGATGCTCTGCCCAGCCCTCGTCCATCAGCGGACGCATCTCGCCGCCCCCGGACAGATAGGTACCTCTTGAGGCGTTGATGACAAACGCATAGCCCAGCTCATTGGCAAAATAAGCCAAATGCATGGGAGCTGTGCCCAACTCCCCCATCGAGGTCATGTATCCGGTGCGGTTCATCAGGATGGGGTACTTTTTGCTGAAGTCCACCACACCGCCCTTGGCGGGGAAGAAGATGTTGGTGCTAAGCTCCACGCCGTCACGCATGGGGATGCGGACGTCACGGTACACCACATAGTCATGGTGAACCTCAAGCTTGGTGGGGATAAAATTAGGTGTGTACTTTTTCATAATAATTCTCCTTTTCAATTTTTTATAGTAGTTACTATATTTCTACCCAAACCGCATCGCCCTGCGCCATGCCGGAGCAAATGGCGCACACGCCGGATTTCTTGCCACGGCGCTTTAACTCATAAATCATAGTCATTAAAATGCGTGCACCGGTAGCACCGATGGGGTGACCAACCGCTACAGCACCACCGTTGACGTTGACCCTTTCGTTCATGTCTGTGGGGGTCATGCCCAAAATACCCAGGCAGCTTACGAGCGGTACGGCGGCGAATGCTTCGTTAATTTCCATCAGATCGAAATCAGACAGGGTCAGGTTATGCTTTTTCATCAAGTTTTGAATTGCAACGCCGGGCACCGTGGCAATGTAGCGGGATTCCCGACTGGCCTGGGCATAGCCTTTTATAGATGCCAGAATAGGTGCGCCCAGGGCTTCGGCCTTCTCCCGACTCATGATGACCACGGCCGAGGCACCGTCGTTGGTGCCTGGGGCGTTGCCCGCCGTGATGGTGCCATCCTTGGTGAAGAGTACCGGCAGTTTGGAAAGGGACTCCAGGGTTGTTTCCGGACGAGGTGCCTCATCCCTGTCCACCACGGTGACAGCCCCCTTGCGTCCGGGGACCTCTACCGCGAATCGCTCAGCATCAAAGACGCCCCTGGCCTCGCCCTCGGCCCACTTTTGCTGGCTGCGCACAGACCAGTCATCCTGCATCTGGCGGGTGACGTTATACTCTCCCGCCACGGCACCGCCGATGACAGCCATATGCACGTCATTTTCCGGGCACCACAGACCGTCCAGCACCATGGCATCCTTCATCTTCACATCGTTCATTCGGGCTCCCCAGCGCATGTCTGGTACTACATAGGGGATGTTGGACATAGACTCCATACCGCCGCTGACAATGACGTCGGCATCCCCGGCTTTAATCATCTGGGCTCCCAGCGTCACTGCCTTAAGGGCAGATCCGCACACTTTGTTGATGGTAACGACGGGCACGGTATGGGGGATTCCCCCTTTGATGGATGCCTGGCGGCCGGGGATTTGCCCCTGTCCGGCAGGCACCACCATCCCGAAAACCACCTCATCCACCTGACTTCCTTCAATTCCTGCGCGAGTTAAGGCCTGATGAATGGCCAAACCGCCCAAATCGGTGGCCTTTAATGATTTCAAACCGCCACCAAATTTGCCAAAGGGCGTACGCGCGACACTTACAATAACTACCTCTTTCATTCCTGCCTCCTAAATAATGATATAGCGTCCCTCTTTCCGGGACAGGGTCTTTGGTACCTTTTCCGCATAGCCAAGCGTTAGCATTGCAACCAGATCCCCCTTGTCAGGGGCGAATGCAGTTTGCAGCTTGTGCTCTAAAGCGACTTCCAGCGGGGCGGTTAGCCAGCAGCTTCCGATGCCTTTATCGGTGGCGGCCAGTAGCATATTTTCAATGGCCGCCGCCACGCTTTGGATAATCGAAGACTGACGATTGGAATACTCATGCTTGTACTGAAATGCCAGGATGCACACCGCCGCACCGCCCATATGGCGAATAAACCGGAGGCTCTCTTCTGCCACGGCAGGGTGGTTTTGGAAACGCTCCCGCAGGGCGGGCTCCTCCTTTTTAGAAACCTCGCCCATGATTTTGGCCAGCTTCTCCATCTGCTCTTTGCTGCGAATGACAACAAAATACCAAGGCTGAAGATTAACTGCCGAGGGGGCAGATAAACCAGAAAGTATAATCTCCTCCAAATCCCGGTCGCTGATAGGGCGGTTTTGATAGATGCGAATGCTTCTCCGTGTGGAAATTACTTGATTGAACTCCATGGCTTTTCCTCCTGTTATTTATTTCCTATTTATCTTTTTGGATGGCGCAAACCGCCTTAGTCAGCAGAGGAACCACATCGAATACATCGCCCACTATTCCGTAAGATGATGCTTCAAAAATGGGAGCGTCGGCGTTCGTGTTCACGGCGATGATGCACTCGGATTCCTGCATACCGGCGCGATGCTGTATCGCACCGGAGATGCCAAGAGCAATATAAATGCGCGGGTGGACGGTCTTGCCTGTCTGGCCAACCTGATGGTCGGCTGTGATGAACCCGGCATCAACCACGGCACGAGAGGCGCCGAGTACACCACCCAGAGCATCGGCCAGCGTCTGAGCGAGCGCAATGCCCTCCTCAGGGTTCTTGCTAATACCGCGGCCCACGGAAACCACAACGTCGGCTCCGATCAGATCCACCATCTGCCGTGCAACCTTTTTAATCTCCATAATCTCCACATGGATGTCCTCCTGTGCCAGTTGAACGTTCACAGGATCAATGGCAACCCCGGCAGCACCCACAGCATCGAACGGCTGGGTCTGCATCACGCCGGGGCGCACGGTGGACATCTGGGGACGAAACCTGGGGCAGATAATCGTGGCCATCAGGTGCCCGCCAAAGGCGGGGCGGGTCATCTTCAGATTGGTATTCTCTTCAAAAACGGTATTGTCTACGTCGATGGTGGACGTTGCTTTTAGAAATTCCTTGTACTTAGCCACATCCACGTCCAGATGGGTGCAGTCGGCGGTGAGGCCGGTGTGCAGACGGGCGGCGCACCGCGGACCTAAATCACGGCCAATGTTGGTGGCCCCTATGAGGAAAATTTCCGGCTGCCTGGTCTCTACCAGATCGCAGATAACCTTGGTGTACCCATCGGTGGTATAGTCCTTTAGCAGGGGATGGTCGCAGAGGTAAACCTTGTTGGCACCATAGCCGCCCAGTGCCTTGGCATGCTCATGGCTGAGGCCCGAACCCAGCAGCACGCCGCACAGCTCTACCCCCAAGTCGTCGGCCAGCTTACGCCCCTCGGAAAGCAGCTGGTAACTGATGGACATAATGACCCCGTTCCGTTGTTCACAAAATACCCACACGCCCTTGAAAGCGTCGATATCTTTGCTGTTATATGACATGTTGTCTCTCCTTTCTTAAATTATGTGCTTCTCGCTCAGCAGGGCGACCAGTGCACTGACGGCCTCTTTCGGGGTACCATCCAGCATCACGCCCACATCCTTTGACGGGGGGGAGAAGGACTTGTACACGTTGGTAGGAGAGCCTTTTAGTCCGATGGTGTCGTCATCAATCAGTGGGTCATTTTTCAACGTCTGATAGTCCAGCACGGTCAGGGGCTTGGAATAGCACTTCAAAATGCCGGACACGCGCATATAGCGGGGGGTGGCCAGCTCCTTGACGCAGGTGACCAGACAGGGGCGGGACATTTTGAGGAGCATGAACCCGTCCTCAAGCAGCCGCTTGGTGGTGATGCTGCCGTCTTCCACTTTTATTCCTGCGGCATAAGTCACTTGGGGCAAATTTAACTTTTCGGCAATCTGGGGACCTACCTGGGCGGTGTCGCCGTCAATAGCCTGACGCCCACAAAATACCATGTCTTCCCTGCCCAAACCGATGTGATTGATAGCGGCGGCGATGATTTGGCTGGTAGCATAGGTGTCGGAGCCGCCAAACTCCCGTGCGGAGATGAGGTAAGCTTCGTCACAGCCCATGGCTAAAAGCTCCCGCAGCATGCCTTCTGCGGGGGCAGGTCCCATTGACAGGACGATGACTTTGCAGTCGGTGGCATCCTTTATTTTCAGGGCTGCCTCCACGGCAGCCAGGTCGTCGTGATTGGTAATGGCAGCCATCGCGGCACGGTCCATAGTGCCATCCTCTTTTACCGCCACCACGCCTGAAGTATCTGGCACTTGCTTGACGCATGCAATAATTTTCAATTCTTCTACCTCCTTGCTTATTTCAATAGTTCTTTGGCGATAACAATTTTCTGGACCTCGGATGTACCTTCATAGATCGTTAGGATGCGGGCATCACGGTAGATGCGCTCTACCGCGTAGTCCTTCATATAGCCATATCCTCCATGAATTTGCACGGCCTTAGCGGCAATTTCGTTGGCTGCTTCCGCCGCAAAGAATTTGGCCATAGAGGCATTCATGCCAGCAGGCTCTTTTCGATCCCGCAGGTCGGCGGCCTTCAGGGTGAGCAGCTTGGCGGCTTCCAGCTTGGTAGCCATTTCGGCCAGATACCACTGGATACCTTGCTTAGCGGCAATGGGTTTGCCAAACTGAATACGCTGCCTGCTATAAGTGATGGCGGCATCCAGTGCCGCCTGGCCTTCGCCACAGGCTTGGGCAGCAATACCTATGCGGCCACTGTCCAAGCCACTCATGGCGATATTAAAACCCTTGCCCACCTTTCCCAGAACCTGGGTCTTGTGCACACGGCAATCCTTAAGAATCAGCTCGGAAACAGCCGCACCCCGGATGCCCATTTTATCCTCCAGCTTGCCTAGAATAAATCCCGGCGTGGACCGATCAACCAGAAAAGCTGTCATGCCGCTGTGGGTTTTCTTAGCCCGGTCAGTAACTGCAAAGACAATGGCATAGTCCCCCTCGCCGGGACCAAGATTGCTGATAAAGCACTTGGAGCCGTTAAGGATATAGCTGTCTCCATCCTCCACAGCGGTAGTTTGAAGACCTCCAGCATCGGAGCCTGCGCCCGGCTCGGTCAGGCCGAAGGCACCAAGCTTACCCTCCCGGCAGGTCATGCCCAAATATTTCTGCTTTTGTTCCTCTGTACCATAGGCTGCGATGATGCCGTTGACCAGCAGCTGCACTGCAAACATCTCAGCGGTGCTGGAGCAGGTTCGGGCTACCTCGATGATGGCCAGTACCTTGCTGACCCTCGTTCATGGGCGCGCCGCCGTACTCTACGGGCACATTCAGCCCCAGCAGATCAAGCTCCGCCATTTTCTTTGTTATGTCCGCCGGAAACTCTCCGGTTATGTCCAGTTCCTGGGCGTTGGGGGCGATTTCCTTTTCGGAAAATTCGCGTACCATTTTTACGAGTATTTCCTGCTCTCGGGTCAATTCATACAATGTCATCACTCCTTTTACCTCTGATGATAGTGTGATATCCATCCATAATGTTCTGAATAATCTCATCTGCCGAAAGTTCACTGTCGATTAGGCCTGCAACCTGCCCCATGCCAAGCACCGCTTTGTCAAGATGGCCTGTGGTCTCGACCCGCCCGGCGTTGAATAATTCTTTGAAGCCTTCAACAGTAGCGTCGGGAGAGAGTTCATACGCTTCGATTTCACTGGCGGCTGCCGTCTTCATGCTGCGATGAGGAACAGCCTTCGGAATGTAAGCCCCCTCCACCACTGTTTCAGTGGAATCAGAGCGAATAATGGCCTCCTTGTAAACGGCTGGAAGCGCACATTCCTTACAAACCATGAAGCGCGTGCCCATTTGAATGCCGCAGGCTCCCAAAGCGAATGCAGCGGCAAGACCGCGCCCGTCCGCGAAACCGCCGGCGGCAATAACCGGGATATTTACCGCATCAACCACCTGGGGAACAAGCACGATGCTTGAAACCTTTCCGATAAATCCACCTGATTCTGTGCCTTCTGCGATCAGCATGTCCGCACCGGCCGCCTCCATCTTAACCGCTGCCCTTTTACTGGGCACTACGGGAACCACTATAACGCCGGCCTCCTTGAGCTGCTTAATATAAGGTGCAGGACTACCGGCACCGGTCGTAACCATGGCTGCTTTTTCTTCGCATACAACGTCTACGATTTCCTGCGCAATAGGCGAAGTCATGGCAATATTGACGCCGAAAGGCTTGTCGGTCAATTTCTTTATGTACCGCACTTCATTGCGAATGCGCTCAATACCACCTTTTTGTGCCTTATCGCCAGTGGCAAAAATACCTAATCCACCGGCATTTGATACTGCGCTAACGAGTGCGCTGTCTGAAACCAGCGTCATTCCACCCATAATTATTGGATATTTGATACCTAATATTTTACAGATATCAGCTTTCATATATACGCCTCCTTCTAAAAGTAATCGTTCATTATCTTAAATCGCTAAACCCATTGGTGCGTCGGTGAAAATACGCGCATCCATTTCTTTCAGGTCCTTAGCAATAAATGGTTTAAACTCCATTCGATCCAGAATATCTTTCTGCAGATCTACTCCCGGTGCAATTTCAATCAGTTCAATTCCACCCGTGACCAGACGGAATACAGCCCGCTCTGTGACATACAGAATAGTTTTGCCGGTCTCGGCGGCATATTCGCCGCTGAACGTAATCTGTTCCACATTTTTCTTGAACTTAATATTGCGGCCTTCCTTGACAATTTTAAGCTTACCGCCGCCGATTTCATATGCATTGCCGCCCGCCGTAAAGGTTCCGACGAAGGTCACGTTCTGGGTACTTTGCGTGATGTTAATAAAGCCGCCCGGACCGGTGGTTTTTCCGTTGAATTTACTGACGTTGACATTACCGTACTGATCAATCTCCGCCGCGCCGAGAACCGCCACATTGATGCCGCCGCCATCGTAAATATCAAAAGTATCGACATGGCTGATAATGCTGTCCGGATTATGATCGCAGCAGATGCGCAGCCCGCCAAGAGGAACACCGCCAAAAATCCCACATTCCACACTCATGGCAATGCTGTCAGAGAAGCCTTCCTCGGCGGCGACAGCGCTAACCGATTCCGGCATGCCGATGCCAAGGTTTACATGATCTCCTTTTTTGAGTAAATATGCTGCTCTGCGGCCACAAATTTTTCGTTCGGTAAGGGCCAGCGGCTTTACTGCGGAGGCAGGAATGCGCGCTTCTCCGCTCCACTCCGGATGATAACGGTCATCCGCGATGCACTGGCGGTGGTTTTGGGGATCGGCAATAACGACATAATCAATCAGCGTCCCGGGGATAATAACTTCATGAGGCTTCAGATTTCCGTGCTCAACAACACGCTCCACCTGCACCACAACGATTCCGCCACAATTTCTGGTCGCAGCCGCGATGGCAAACTGGTCAAATTCAATAGCTTCCTTATCAATACAGATATTGCCCAGTTCATCGGCAGAGGTTCCCCGGATAAAACAAATGTCAATATTACGGGGCAGGTAACGCAGATAATCCTGACCTCCTAAAGTGACCAGCTCAACAACCTCTTTGCCGGAATCAATGGCAGCCTGGTTGCCTTTACAGCCTTCCACGCGAGGGTCTGCATACGTTTTCAAACCTACATGTGTAATAACACCGGGCTTTTTACCGGCAATAGCCCGAAACAGCTGTGCGTTTACGCCTTGCGGTACGATGAATGCAGGGAATTTGTTTTCTTTCACGAGAGCTGCCATTTTAGGAGTGGTTCCCATATGGGCACAGTGCAGTTCACCAACGAGGCCCTCCTGGGCAAGCGCATTCATGCCTCCCTCGGCGTTGTCGCCAATACCGGATGCATAAAAGAGCGTAATATTCCTGGGACTTCCGGTTTCTCTATATCGTGTGCCCAATGCCTGTATTAAATCTTCTGGAATAGAGGTACAGATGATACCCTGTGTGCTCAAAGTCATGCCGTCCTGAACTAGTTCAGCAGCTTCTTGTGCGGTGATTATCTTTTTCATTTTTCTTATACTCCTTTCAAATCGCTTCATAAAGATTTACTGTGGTTAAGATTATATAAGTGCAAAGTTTATGCCAACTTTTCTTTCAGCAAATCATAAAGCAATACTATCCATAGAAAAACGAAAGAATGCCTTGATTCCTCATCAAAATAAATTTTTATTTCGACAAATATCATCTCGCTTGTGACACAAGAGCTTAAGACAGCATTCGCTCCATAAATGGAACAGTTGTATATAAAAAGAACCTCTGTCCTGTTGAAAAGCTGTAGTCGTACATATGCGCCAAAAATGGAGCTGTTGTTCCATTTTTGGAACACAAATAGCGTTACTATTTTGAACCCTTTACCTCAGTAATATTGGAAGCGGCTCTCATTATATAAGATTAATAGATGCAAAGTTTATGCCAACTTTTCTTTCGGCAAATCGTAAAGCAATACTATCCATAGAAAAACAAAAGAATGCCTTGACTTCTCATCAAAATAAATTTGGCAGCTGTATATACAAAAGACTCCTGTCCTGTTTAAAATCTGTGGTCACGCATATGCACCAAAAATGGAGCGTCTGCTCTATTTTTGGAACAAAAGTAGCCATTGATTGTATCAGTAACAAGCTGGACTTATTGACGCACTGCGCAGCTTATGTTAATATAACCTAAAATATGATCGGAGGTCTTGGCATGTGGATTGACCAAATTAGTGATTGCACCATCCATGATGAGAGCATTGAAAACCTTTCCCATGAGGAAATGGTGCGTCAGCTCTGCTATTTTAAAAAAAAATCAGATATTTTGGATAGCATTATCGAAAATATGCCGGATGGTATCTATATTACTGACGGCGAAGCCAATGCGGTGCGAATCAATCCGGCCTTTGAGCGGATTTCCGGGCTTGACCGAAACAACATGCTGGGGCGTAACCATCGAGAGCTTGTAAAAGAGGGCATGGTTGCGAAGTCCAGCTCGTTGGCGGTTGTCGCCACACGGAAACCGGTTACAATCATCCATGAGTATCCGCCCACTCGGCGAAAAGCCCTGGTTTCCAGCAACCCAGTGTTTGATGAAGATGGAAATATGATCATGATTGTCAGTAGCATCCGCGATGTTTCAGAACTGGTGGAACTACGTGGCAAGCTTGAGTCTGAGCGGACCCAATCTCAGGAATATCAAAAGCAGCTGGATCTGTTAAAGGAGCAGCTGCTCGGCAATACGGAGATGCTTTCAGAGGATGAAAAAATGCTTGATGTTATGACTCTTGCAAAACACGTTTCACAAACAGATTCCCCGGTGCTGCTAACGGGGGAAACCGGTGTCGGAAAAGAAGAAGTGGCAAAGTTTATCCATCGCTGCAGCCCACGATGCAGCCATCTGTTCACTGCTGTAAACTGTGGGGCACTTCCGGAATCGCTGGCCGAAAGCGAATTGTTCGGCTACGAAAGCGGTGCATTTACCGGTGCCAGGCGAGAAGGCAAGAGTGGTCTGATTGAAACAACAAATCAAGGCACCCTTCTTTTGGATGAAGTAGGAGAACTTCCGATGAACATTCAGGTGAAACTGCTGCGTGTCATCCAGGAAATGAAGATCATGCGGGTAGGCGGAACAAAACCTGTTCCAGTTGATGTTCGCATCATTTCGGCAACCAACCGTGATCTTGGCGAGATGATTAAGAAAAATCAGTTTCGGGAAGATCTCTACTATCGCCTGAGTGTGCTGCCAATCAAAATTCCGCCCCTAAGAGAGCGAAAAAAAGATATCCCCTTGCTGGCCAATCGTTTCTTGGAAGATCTGAACCAAAAATATAAGTTCAAAAAGGTATTATCATCTCAGGCACAGCATCTTCTGCTAGAATATTCTTGGCCGGGAAATGTGCGGGAACTGAAAAATCTTGTAGAACGAGCTGCCATTATTTCTGAAAGCCAAATTATAACAGAGAATGACTTTCCCATTCAAAAAGATGTGTTTTCGGAGCACTATCTGGCGATGGATATTCCTCTAAAGGAACATCTGGAACGAATTGAATATGCCGCCATTCAAAGCACCTACACCAAGTATTTTAGCATACGAAAAGCGGCTGATGCGCTGGGCATGGCACCTACCACGCTTTTGCGTAAAATGCGGGAATATGAGAGAAAATTCGCTGAACTACCTGAATGATTGAAATTTGTTGCGCATATCTATCCTGGTTCAGACCCTAACCGAGAACACAAAATAACCGGAACTCAATGAATCATTGATTCCGGTTATTTTGTGGATTGATTGAGTGAACGTTTTTCATGATTCAACAGCCATAGGACGGGGTCTTCCATGCCATTATCCTTGAGGGTTTCGATTGAGCCTAAAGATTTATGGTGTTAACTTCTAAAGACGGGAGCTCTTTTTTAAAAACAAGTGTTGACAAAGAGTGCCTAAAAATGATATCATATCTAAGCTGACGAAATTATTAATTTCGTTTTTTGCCCAGATAGCTCAGTCGGTAGAGCAGTGGACTGAAAATCCACGTGTCGCTGGTTCGATTCCGGCTCTGGGCATTTATATTTATTATAAATATAGATGGGATATTAGCTCAGTTGGTAGAGCACTTGACTTTTAATCAAGTTGTCCGGGGTTCGAATCCCCGATGTCTCATGATGATTCTTAGTGGAAAGCCGATTAATAAAGGCTTCCCGCTATTTTTATTTAGCGAAAAAGAGGTTTGCTGCCCTTAGCAGAAGACGATGATTTTACTCTTACAATCGATAAAGCCGCCCCTCATAAGGCTTAAGGATTTCACCATTCCCATCATAATTCGACAGCAATAGATGATTCCATCCCATGCTTCTTTTTAACGAATGTGCGCTTAAGTTGCATTCAATACCATATTGAACCCCATGAAGCTCTCTTGTGTAGGCAAAGTAATTTTTCCGCTTTGGTTTAATAAAACGTGTATTTCCGTAAATCAAGGTCTTGTTTTCTTTTCGCAATGCGATTAAGCTTTGATAAAACCGAAGCACTGAGTCCGGATTTTCCATTTGCTCTTCGGCGTTACAAGAAGCTTCATCGCCATCACCCATAATCCATGGCTCGCCTACGCTAAAGCCGCCATTTTTAGCGTGACGCCACTGCATGGGCGTCCGTGCATGATCGCGGGTGCCTGAAAGTATTTTAGAAAATGCGGCTTCCTCACTCATGCCATCACTGATCAGCTCACGGTATAGCCTAATGCTTTCCACATCCTTAATCTGAGTAATATCTTTAAATTCCTTATTCACTGCGCCCAGCTCCTGCCCTTGGAAGATGAAGGGTGTTCCCTTAAGCGTCAAGGATAGCATTCCAAGAAGCTTGGCCACTTGGGCCCGATATTGCTTTGATGGGTCGACTTTAGAAACCATTCGGGGATTGTCATGATTTTCATAAAAGAGAGTTTGCCAGCAGTCGTTTCCATAATTAAGCGTCCAATCGATTAGATATTTTTTCAAGTAATTTAAATCATAGACGTAGTCATCAAAACGGGTATGCCCCGGTGTTTCCAAATGATCAAAAGAAAAGACCATATCCAGCTCGCCTCTGCTTGAAGCGGTAAGCTGCTTGCTCATTTCCATTCCCACACCAGGCGTCTCTCCGACGGAAAAGGCTTCATAGGGAGCAAAGGCCTTCTCACGAATTTCACGCAAAAATTCATGGAGCCTCGGTCCATAGAAATAGTGTTCGATTCCGCAATATCCCATCATTTGACCGATGGTTTCATCTCCGTAGGGAAGACCTGGGCGTTTGGAGATGTAATTAATGACGTCCAAGCGAAAGCCATCAACTCCCCGGTCTAACCAATGCCTGATCATCTCATAGATATCTTCTCGAAGCGCAGGATTCTCCCAATTTAAGTCCATCTGCTTCTTGGAGAATAAATGAAGCCCCCAGAGCTTTTGCTCTTCATAATGATTCCATGCGGAGCCGCTAAAAAAGGAGGTCCAGTTGTTTGGCGGAGTGCTTTCCGTAGCCGGTTGAAGGAAGTAGTAGTCTCGGTATGGAGATGAAGGCTCATTAAGTGCTTTTTGAAACCAAGTGTGCTCATCAGAGGTGTGATTAACCACCAAATCCATAATTAACTTCATGCCGCGTTGGTGGATGCCGTCAAGAAGAGCCTCAAAATCCTCCATTGTGCCAAATTCGTCAAGAATTTGCTCATAGTCTCTGATATCATAGCCGTTGTCGTCATTTGGAGAGTCATAAATAGGCGAAAGCCAAAGGGCATCCACCCCTAGGGACTTAAGGTAGTCCAATTGCATGAGAATCCCATTTAGGTCTCCGACGCCGTCGCTGTCTGAATCCATGAAGCTACGGGGATAAATTTGATAAAAGAGAGCCTCCTTCCACCAAGCTTCCTCTATTTCTTCCGCGCTCCCATTGTTAGGTGGGTCTTTAACAGATGAGAGGAGATCGATTAAGGTCTCAAAGAAGCCTTCGATAAGGCGCCCCTTGGCTAAGGCCTTGACGCGCTTTAGGGATAGATGGGAGATGATCGGGTTAGTAATCAAAATAGTTGGAAGTTTTAGCTGCAGTAAAATCTTAGCAAGGATATCATGACCCACTGGATTTTTCCAAACGTCTCGGACTTTGCTTTTAAGAGTATATTTCATATCAATTTTCCTCATCAGCGGCTGGCAAAATTTCACCGCGTTCCTTAAGATCTTCGATAATTTTTTCATAAGTTTCTTTATCGATGATATATTTTTTACGATAAATGACATAGCTTACAAGAATACAAATAAGGGGCAGAACCATCATGGCGATTTTAACCATTAAAATGCCTCCCGACGTCACATCTGCCGCAGAATCTGCGACCTTGATTCCAGAAAGAATAACGACTGCACCGACGATGCCGCTGGCGATTGCGCCGCCCATTTTATTAATGAAGGGCTGTAGTGAGAAGGTCACGGATTCATTTCTCCGGCCTAGCTTTAGGTGCCCATAATCTACGGTATCCGCTAGAAATACCAACATCAGAAGCTGTATAAAGGCCTGTCCGATAAAGATTAAGATGCCGGCCATTCCGATAAAAAGCATTGTATTTGTCGGGGCGAAGAAAAATATGACATAGCCGATGGTGACGAGAATAATGGCGCCGGTATAGAGGGTTTTTCGATCAAAGCGTTTACTAAATAGTGGGAATATCAGTAAGGCCGCAATCTGGGACACACCCAGGATGACGGCAAAGATAGAGTACATTCCTTCATCACCATAAACATATTTAAAATAATATAGACCAAAGCTTGTTGTTGTCACATAACCGATCATAAAGAGCGCCATGCAGAAGGCGGTATAAAAAAGCTGGTCATTTTTAATGATGACCTTTAAGAGCTCCCGCAAAGAAGTGTGCTGATCCTCCTGAGCTGTGATTTTATCCTGCTTGACGCCAAAGAGTGTAATGCATTGTCCTGCCCACATAATGATGACGACTATGATGGCAAAGGAGAAATATCCCTTTTGGAGGTTTCCGAAGCGCTCTCCTAGAGCGTTTGTAATGGGGACGATTCCAGCGACGACAAAGAACAGCCCGATATTGGCAAATATTCGGGCAATGGAGCCGATGTTTTCCCGCTCTTTCTGGTTAACACTTAATGCCGGCATCATCGACCAGTAGGAGATGTCATTTGCGGTAAAGCTGATTCCCCAAGCAAGATATAATAGTGCAAACAGGAGAATAAAGCTTCCGCCGGTGAGGTTAAAATCGGTAAAGAGTAAAACAGTTAAAATTCCTGACACTAAGGCGCCGATGGCGATCCATGGCTTGAACTTGCCAAAGCGGGTGTGGGTATTGTCAACAATCAGCCCCATAACCGGGTCGTTTAGGGCATCAAAAACTCTGGCAGCCAGAATAATGCCGGTAATCCACCACAGTATGCCTGTCGAGAGATCGATAACATCAGTTAAATAAAATATTAAATACATACTGACCAGTGAATAGACCATATCCCTTCCAATTGTGCCTATCCCAAATGTATAGCGATTTCGTTTTGAATTCATTGTTCTACCTCCGATTCAACAATATACAGATTCGAGCCAAAATCACCAAGTAGCCTCGTCTGTGAATTATAATAGCTGCCCATGAACTGATCATTTAAAAATAGTCCTTCAGCCAAAGTATCACCTCCGGCCTTGTAATGCTCGACACAGTCTTGTAATGCATAATAACGGTTTGCCAAACGCAAAATTGTGCCGCCTGGATTTAATTCTATTGGCAGAATATGCTTTACCAGCCCGCCGAAGCGTTTGATAAACAGTCGCTGCGGCTTTGTCTGGATATTATAGCGCCGCTCCTTAGCAAGATCGGGAATGCGGAGCAGATCAGGTGCCTCCGAAGCATTAGACTGGGTTTGGAAAAAGCCGGTGACGGCACAGTTTTTATCCGGAGCCGTGCACTGCCATTGGATCTTGTTAGCTTTGCCGGTTTCAATACGGCTAAAGTGGCCATATTGGAAGAGCTTTCGATACTTTTTATAAAAGGCGATTTGCTCCTTTATCTCTTTCTTTTCCACTGAGGACAGGTATTTAAGATCCATTTCATATCCCAGAGCGCCAAAGCATGACACATTAAATCTGGTCGAAATGGGTGTTTCCCTAAGGGTCTGCTGGTGGGGGGCTTCACTGACATGAGCGCCAATGGTGGAAAGCGGATAAAGGTAGGAAAGCCCGGATACGATTTTAAGACGCTCGATCGGATCGGTGTCGTCCGATGCCCATATTTGGGGAGAATAGCATAAAAGCCCTAGGTCGAAGCGATTTCCACCGCTGGAACAGGATTCTAGAAGAATATGTGGACGGGGATTAAAAATCCTTGAAAGGATATCATAGAGTCCTAGTATGTAACGGTGGAAAAATTCACCTTGATTTTCAATGCAGGGCGAGAATGCCTCTGAAATGTGGCGATTCATATCCCATTTCACATAGGAAATATCTGCATCATCGAGAATATGTGAAACAGAGCTGACAATATAGTCACGAACCTTGGGGTTGCAGAGATCCAAAACAAGCTGGTTTCTGCCAAGGGTTGGCGCTCTCCCGGGAATGGTGATGGCATACTCCGGGTGGAGGCGAAAGAGATCACTGTCCGGGTTGACCATCTCCGGCTCAAACCATAGCCCAAAATCAAGCCCAAGCTTCTTAAGCTTCCTGGCAAAGTGGCTTAAGCCATGGGGGAGCTTTTTACGGTTAACCGTATAATCACCTAAACCGGCATGGTCGTTATTCCGATTGCCAAACCAGCCGTCGTCTAAGACAAACAGCTCAACACCTAGCTTTTTAGCCCGTTTGGCAAGACGAAGGAGCTTTTTTTGATTAAATTTGAAAAAATGAGCTTCCCAGTTATTGATAAGGACCGGACGTTCTTTACCCTTCCATTCGCCTCTAATAATATGATGGTTGACAAAGCTGTGGAAATTGTGACTCATGCCATTAAAGCCGGAAGCACTATAGGTCATAACAGCCTCGGGCGTCTCAAAGGATTCTCCCTGGGCTAATACCCATTCGAAGCAATGGGGATTGATGCCCAGACAGATACGGACAAGCTGCCGCTCGGAAAGCTCTGCACAGCCCATATGGTTGCCGCTATAAATCAGGTTGAAGCCATAGACATTGCCGCGATCTTCATTAGTATCTGAAGAAGCTAGTAGAAAGCCGGGATTGTGCCGGTTGCTGCTCCCTCCGGTGGTAGATGAATTGACAGCCATTCCATATTGAAGCAGATGATCATGGCGGTGGGTTTCCTTAATCCAACCACCATCAAAGGTAATCATACGGAAATTTTCATTGGGGAGATCCACGCACATGCTCATCAGCCTACGGATCGTTAGGGGAGAGGCATTGTTATTAGTCAAAATGACTTTACGGGAAATGACGTCACTCTCTTCAAAAACAGTGTAAAATAAAGAAGCTTCCACTTGGGTACAGTCATCTTCCAATAAAATCTCCAGCGTCATAACACCCTCCTTGCCATAGGCGGAGGGAAGTTTATCAGATGATAGACAGCCTTGATGTATTTTGTGGCTTTTATAGATGAAGTCACAGACAAAGCTTCCATCAGGCATTTTAAGCTCGGCCGGAGAAAATCGGTAGTCGCCCCGACCGATACCGGACCATTCCAATGGGAGTGTGTCCAGTGTGTAGAGGGGATCATCAGGATGATAAACGATGCTTGAGCCAATAACCACGGTTCTTTTACGGCGCAGACCATCTAAATCATAGCCGGTTAGTTTGGATCCATAATAAATGTGCTCCAGATGTCCGTGCTTTGTTACTTGAAAAATGTAGCCGGTACTTTTTGTTTCCAGCGTAAAAACATTACAAGAATCTTCTGATAAGACAAGAATCATGTTGAATCCCTCCATTAAATTTTTTAAATAACTTTATTTTATCTTAACATAATTTTTGAAAAAAATATATGCTTTAATGATACGCTTATTACTGCCTCCTCTTATCGTGAATCCATTAAGAATGCGGTATTTTGTTTGACACAATAATATCAATATGATATTATTTACATAGTGATATTACTATGAAAGGACGGTTAACTTATGAATGAAAAAATGGCCGAGTGCTTTGCTAACCCTATAAAGTGTAAGCTGCTGGTTGGAATATCTAGTAGAGAACGAGCAACGGCTAAACAACTGGCTGAGACATACAGCGATATAGCGCATGCGACGCTGTACCGCCACTTAAGGAAAATGACCGCTGATGGTATTTTGAAAGTGGTTGAGGAAAATCAAATCCGCGGAACAGTGGAAAGGGTTTATGCCGTTTCTCCTGAAATATCGTTAGATGCAAAAAAAATGGTTGAGGAAAACAACGGGCAGGCATATATGATGTTGTTCACCCAATTTATGATGGGGCTGACGGAAGAATTTCGAGAATATACCTCACGTCCTGATATAAATATTTTACAGGACGGCTCTGGCTTTACCGTTGCTCCGATATATGCCGCAACGGAGGAATTAGAAGCTGCGATAATTGAAATCGGCAAAATTCTAACCCCACTTGTCGGTAATGAGAAAACGCCGGAACGCGATTTGCACAATATCGCCATCATCACAACCCCGCCTAAAAAGGTCGTGGATAAAGAGGGGGAAAACTCATGAGCAGCATTTTAGAAATCAGGGATTTATCAAAAACTTATTCAGGCGGGAAAAAGGCCGTGGATAGGTTAAGCCTTAGCGTACAAGCGGGTAATATTTATGGCTTTATCGGGCATAACGGTGCGGGAAAGACAACGACAATCCGTGCAGCCGTAGGTGTTATGGATTTTGACGGCGGCGAAATTTTCATTGACGGCCATTCCGTTAAGAAGGAATCCGTATTATGCAAGTCCATTACGGCATATATTCCCGACAATCCCGATTTGTACGATTATTTGACGGGTATACAGTTTTTAAATTACACGGGGGATATGTTTGACGTCGCAAAAGCAGAACGGGAAAGCCAGATTAGAAAATATGCCGATCGGTTTGAGTTAACGGGTAATCTTGGCGATTTAATCTCGTCCTATTCCCACGGTATGCGCCAAAAACTTGCTCTTATCGCCGCATTCATCCATCAACCTCGGCTAATGGTATTAGACGAGCCTTTTGTCGGGCTCGACCCTGTGGCTTCTTTTCAATTAAAAAGCATGATGCGAGAGTTATGCGATACGGGCGGCGCGATTTTCTTTTCAACTCATGTCCTTGAAGTGGCTGAAAAGCTCTGCGATAAAATTGCTATCATAAAAAATGGAAAACTAATTGCAAGCGGTATAACGGAAGAAGTGCGGGGCGATAAAAGCCTTGAAAGCGCATTTTTGGAGGTGGCGGGCAATGAATAAATGCTGGCTCTTACTAAAGGTACAACTGCTTGGCTTTTGGGGTATCAACCGTTTGCTTCATACAAACGATAAAAAAGAAAAGCGCCGAATGATTAATATGGGCGTGATGATGCTGCTTGTCGTAATTATAATGATTGGTTACAGCACAGGCATGGCTATTCTCTGCGCCCATTTTGGAATGGCCGATGTTTTGCCGCCGCTTATCCTGATGGTGTGCGCCGCCTGTACGTTGGTTATAACCTTTCTTAAAAGCAACGGCGTTCTTTTCGGCTTTCGTGATTATGATATGGTAATGTCACTGCCGGTGAAAAACTCGACGGTTATTTTCAGCCGCTTGCTGTCCGTTTACGCCATGAATTTTCTGATCTCCGGTGTAATCATGCTGCCGTCGATTATTGTGTATGGAGTAACTTACGGCGTATCGTTATCTGTTTGGTGGATGATGGTGTTATCCTTGTTTTTGGCGTCATTGCTGCCCATGATAATCTCCATGATAGCCGGAGCGGTTATCACCGCCATATCGATGCGTTTTCGCTATAAAAACCTGATGGTCATCATATTAAGCACGGCGGCAATTTTAGCGTTACTGGTCGGCTCATTTGCGATGCCGCAGGCAGAAGGTGCTTTAATGGAGCTTGTCGCTTCGGCGGTGCAGACAGTGTACCGTATTTATCCGATAGCTGAATTGTATACCAACGCCTTGGCAAATAACGATTGGGGCAGCTTCGGGCAATTCGCATTCCTTTCGGTTGGCATAAGTGTTCTTTTCGTGTTACTGCTGTCGGCGTTTTATAATAAGATCAATTCTGCTCTGTTCGCAGTGCGCTCAAAGAGTAATTACCGCCTGGGAGCGCTCAAAACTTCCACACCGTTTAAGGCGTTATATAAAAAGGAATTGCGCCGGTTAATATCCTCGCCCATATATGTAATGAACACTTGTATCGGTGTAATATTGCTGCTGGTAGTCTCCGTCTCTTTTTTATTCATCGACATTGAGCAAATCGGTAATGCACTGGGCTTGCCAGATATATTATCATGGGTTAAACCAATGGCTCCCTGGATTGTTACATTCTTTGCAGCAATTTCGACAGCGACTTCAGCATCAATCTCACTCGAAGGTAAAAGCAGATGGCTTATGTGTTCGGCTCCTGTTCCGGCAAAGGTGATTTTCAATTCTAAAATTGCGGTAAGCCTTACCTATCTGCTCCCTTCGGTATTGATAAGCTGTACGCTGCTGACAATAAGTTTTCAAACAAACATTGTTGAGACAATAGCTTTATTCATAATTCCGCTGCTGTTCTCGGTATTTATTTCGGTCGTCGGCTTAGCTCTTAACTTGAAATTTCCGAAATACGACTGGGCAAGTGAATATCACGCTGTTAAACAGTCTGCTTCGGTTCTTGCTACGGTAGGTACAGGTATCGCTTCGGTGCTAGTATTTTACGTTCTGACAGCTTTATTACATGCCATCTCTGCATGGATAGGGCTGCTGGCTATCATTTTTATTATTACCATGACATTAGTGGTATATCGAAGATTGACCGCACAAACATTGTATATGTAAATAAAATCATAAACAACCATCTAAGAGCCTTACCTTGTCACTTAAGGTAAGGCTCCTATGAGCATTTACAGGCGGTTTCCCGTACTTTCAAATCATGAAATACAGCTTTCTACAAATTGAATAATACCGTTCTCCACTTCCTCCCTGATATCCGGTTCGTTATGGATTTCGTGGCGGTATCCGGAATAAACCTTGGTCGTTACATTCTTGTGTCCAGTTTCATACAGCCACCGGGTAATTGTATAAGTGCCCTCGCCATAGCCTGCGGCTGGATCCATATCACCGGAGATGTTATAGACTGGGAGATTCACCGGAATCTTGCTTGCCCACTCTTTGCCTTGAATCACCCACATAGCCTCGCTCAAATCGTGCAATAATCTCACATTAAATGCCGCAAAATTATTCAAGGGATCTGCTGCATGATCCGCTACAACATTCGCATCTGTGGCAATCCAATCATTGGGCGTCTGCACATTTTCATACCTTTCTGTAAAATTGGAGAAGCCTTTAATGATAAATTCTTCGACAACCTCATCGTCTCTTCCCTGCTCAATGTATGGGGTTGTCTTTTCTTTTAAATCCAAGAAGTTTTTAAAGACTGCAGGAGCGCCACAAATGGCAAGTCCACACATATCGCTTCCATAGTGGGCGGCATAAACTCTTGCGATCATAGATCCCCAGCTGTGACCAAACATAATAAACGGCAGATCAGGATAATCGGCTTTGACCAGGTTGTATAAGCTACGCTCATCTTCGACTGTAGTCATATAGCCTTTATTACCGAAATCGCCCCATGTCTCCCCATCCAAAGCCGTTTTCCCATGCCCCACATGGTCGTCGGCACAAACAACAAAACCGGCCTCGGTTAACCTTAGAATTAAGTGCAAATATCTTCTGGAATGCTCTCCAAGTCCGTGAACAATTTGAACAATTGCTTTTGGTTTTGTAATTGGGGAGTAAATCCAGCCTTTCACAACATCCCTTTCATTAAAGGACTTAAAGCTAACTTCTTTCAATGCCATACCTTATCCTCCTTACAATTATTTCCGCTGGAAACATATATCTCTTATTGGAAAATATATGTTCATTATAGCAATTTAGCTTGATGCATTCAATGGTTATCTTTCATGAAATTTGATAAAAATAATAGGCGCTATTTGCTTAAAAACCGTTGAAATACGCAGCTTTTGGGAGTACAATAGAATTAACAAACATTTACATATAGGTTTTATTATGATTTCGGAGGTAATATCATGGATAAAAAAACACATATATCTAAAAAACTGCTTTCCATTGCCCTTTGCGCATTGCTGGTGCTCGTGCTGCTGCCCGCCACCGCGCTCCTTGTAAGGTGACCGTAACGGCTACAACAAATTCAACGCAGACGGGCGATAACAGCAATATGATGTTATGGATTATCACCTTGCTATCGTCCATACTGATTGGTCTATGCATGCTGGTATGGCGAAAACGGCAACAAATAAAGGAAAACGCTTAATTGGAATTGCACTTCATATGATGATAGAATAGCTTAATGCCAGCCGAAAGGCTGGCGTTATATTTTGGGTGTGCACCTAATGTGGACATCGTATTGCCATTGCTGCTATGTGGATAAAATGCTTAGTGAGGCGATCATATTGATGCAGTCTCCTTGCGCTGCTTAGAAAAAAGAAGTATAGTATTAGTAAAGTCAATCACCGTAAAAAGGGTAACAGTGTAAGGAGATAAACAATATGATGAAACAACAAGTTAACATTAAAAAACTTCATAAGGATGCTATTATTCCCACCTATGGTACCGAATTCAGCGCAGGAGCGGACTTATATGCTTGTATCAAAGAAGTTATTTTGATCAATCCAGGAGAAACAGTCGTGATTCATACTGGGATTGCATTAGAAGTACCGGCAGGATATGCAGGATTGGTCTATGCAAGAAGTGGTCTGGCTTCTAAAAAGGGTCTGGCTCCAGCAAACAAAGTAGGCGTCATTGATGCTGATTATAGAGGAGAGATTATGGTAGCATTGCATAATCATTCACAGAAACCGGCTAAGGTTGAGAAAGATGAGAGAATTGCCCAAATGGTCATAACACCGTTTTTGGCAGCGGATTTTTTTGAGGTAGATGAATTAAGTGAGACGCTCAGAGGCAGTGGCGGTTTTGGCTCAACCGGTAAAAAGTAGAAGATTTTAGATGGAAGAGGTTGAATAATGGTTTTTATTGTGAAAGATGGTAAAATTCGTGATGCACAGATATGCCTTTATCCAATGAAGCTTAAGGCACCGCTCAAAGACTACGTTTGGGGTGGAAGCAAGCTGAAAACCCAGTATGGCAAAGAAACATCTTTAGAGAGAGTTGCTGAAAGCTGGGAGCTTGCCTGCCATGAGGATGGCATAAATACGATACTAAACGGTGATTATAAGGGGATGCTGTTATCCGATTATGTCAATCAATATGGGCATAAGGCACTGGGGGAAAATGCGAAAGCTTTGGATAGATTTCCCTTGATTATCAAGCTGATTGATGCAAAGGATAGTTTATCAGTGCAGGTGCACCCTGATGATGAATATGCCGGTAGAGTGGAAGCCTCATTGGGAAAGACTGAGATGTGGTATGTCGTAGATTGTGAGGAGCATTCGAGCCTGCTGTATGGATTCAGACATGATGTGTCAAAGGATGAAGTAAAAGAGCATATCAGAAACAACACACTGACAGAAGTCTGCAACAAAGTTAATGTCAGTAAAGGAGATGTATTTTACATTCCGGCGGGTACGCTGCATGCAATAAGTGAAGGAATCCTTATTGCCGAAATCCAGCAGAATTCCAATATGACCTATAGAATATATGATTATGGGCGAGTTGGTGCAGACAAAAAGCCGCGCGCCTTACATATTGACAAAGCATTAGCCGTATTGAATTTTAAACAGTCTGGATGTGATACGAAACCACAGGGAGAACGGCAGGAATTTGACGGCTATACGGATACGCTTCTTGTGAGAAGTGACTATTTTGTAGTGAGGCGATTGGAGATTACAAAATCAGTAAAATTGGCCACTGGGAAAGAATCTTTTCAGTCCCTGCTGGTTTTGGACGGTGAGTTTTCCTTGGATTATAATGGAGAAAGTATGCCCGTGAAAAAAGGTGAGAGTATCTTTGTGCCGGCTAATATGGGTGGATATGATTTATCTGGGCAAGGTGAGATATTAATTACCTCTATATGACATTCTATTACCTGTCAATAAAGCGTTAGCCTTCCAATCGCATAACAGCCATAGGAAGGCTTTCTCTTTGGATATTCTCCAATTAAAAATAGGACTTGACTTTCGTTCGTATATGATTATAATAAGCATATATAATCATATACGAACATGACGCATTTGGACATCAGATCCAATTCAACTTACATTTTAGGGCAAAGAACAGCCCCAAATTTAAATAAATAGAATGGAGGTGGAGATGTGCAACAGCCCTTTTTGGAGATGAATCACATTTCAAAACAATTCCCGGGGGCACTGGCACTGAACGACGTGCAGTTTGATATCTACCCAGGGGAAGTGCATGCATTGGTTGGTGAGAATGGCGCCGGGAAGTCTACTTTGATTAAAGTAATGTCCGGTGTGTATCGCCCCGATGAAAAAAGTAGTGTTAAGATCCAAGGGAAGAAGGTCAGCTTTTCCGGAGAGCTGGATGCGATCAGGCAGGGGATCGCCGTTGTTTATCAGGATTTTAGTTTGTTTGGGAACCTGACAGTAGAAGAAAATATCGTGATTAGTCAAATGATTGAAAAGAAGCGGCATTTTCTTGATTGGAAGCATATTAAGAATAAAGCGATAGAAGCGTTAAAAACCGTGGGAGCGGACATATCCCCATCAGAAACGCTGGAGAATTTATCGATAGCAAAGCAACAGATGGTTGCGATCGCTGCGGCTGTTGCGCAGAATGCTAAAATGATTATTTTGGATGAACCGACCTCTGCGCTGTCCGGCGGTGAAGTAGATATATTATTTGGCATCATTAATAGATTAAAGAAGAAGAATATAGCGATTATGTTTGTCAGTCATAAAATGGACGAGCTGTTTGCTATAAGCGACCGTTTTACCGTTTTGCGCGATGGCGAATATATTTCCACCTGCAAGAAGGAGGAGATTGACCGAGACGGTTTGATTTCCCTCATGGTAGGGCGTAAGGTGAAGATTGAGAAGCTCGCCAACTTAGAAGCGAAAGGTCCAGAGCTGCTAAGAATAGAGAATTTCAGTAAAAAAGGAAATTTTAAGGATATTAGCTTTTGCTTACATCAAGGTGAAATCTTGGGGATTACCGGGCTTGTCGGGGCGGGCAGGAGCGAATTGGCGCAGGCTATTTTCGGATTGAACAAACCGGATTCCGGCGCAGTATATATCAATGGAAAACGTAAGGACATAATGGGCCCTTGGGAAGCGATGGAAAAGGGCATTGTGTTTGTGCCTGAAGCACGGCAAACGCAAGGTCTTGTTCAGGAGAAAAGCATTGAACAAAACATCGTTTTACCGATCCTAGCCAGATATTCAAATAAACTGGGCTTAGTGAACCGAAAGGGGATGCGAGAGGCGGTATCTGAACTAATGCAAAAGCTTGATGTGCGTCCGCATAATCCGGAGCTTTTAGCAATGCAGTTATCCGGCGGAAACCAACAGAAAGTGGTTTTGGCAAAATGTATCGGAACGAATGCAAGCATTTTCATTGTTGATGAACCGACCAATGGCGTAGATGTTGGCGCAAAATCGGAAATATACCATATTTTACGGGAACTGGCATCTAGTGGCGCAGGAATCCTGCTCATCTCATCTGAGTTGCCTGAGATTTTATCAATTAGTGATCGTATTCTGGTGATGCGCAAAGGCCGTATTTCCGGAGAGTTTGTAAATCAGAATATGACACAGGAAATGATTATGGATAAAGCTGTGGTCAACAAATAGGAGGGTGAGATGCGATATTTATTCAAGAAGAAAGAATTTGGTATTTTAGCGGTCATTATCTTAATGTCGGTTGTTCTGACAATGCTCAATAACGTATTTATTCGACCAGATAATTTGATTGATGTCGCTAAAGGAAATGTCGTGCTGTGTATTATGGCTTTGGGAATGCTGCCGGTACTGATTTCGGGAGGAATAGATCTTTCGGTAAGCTCCACAATTGCGATGTGTGCAGTGGTCGGCGGCAAGCTTCTCGTCAATAATGGCAGCAATTTGTTCATGATGATTGCGGTATGTATGCTTTCGGGTGCGGGAATCGGGTTGTTCAATGGCATTGTGATTGCAAAAATGAAGATTCCCCCAATCGTTGCGACGCTAGGAACGATGAGTATTGTATTAGGGGCTGTTTTATTTTATACGAATGGGGACTGGATTACGAATCTGCCCAAATGGTTTGGCGAATTTGGAATGATCAAAGTGCTGGGACTGCCGGTTCAGGTTTTATTCTTAATTGCCGCCGGAGCGATCACATGGTTTTTACTGAAATTTACGCTCATCGGCAGAGGTGTCTATGCCATTGGGGGAAATGCAGTTTCCGCACAACGTGTGGGTTACAACATTGAGAAAATTCAGATATGTATCTATGTTTATAGTGGCGCAATGGCTGGTCTGGCTTCTGTAATGCATACATCAATCGTACAGCAAGTGGATCCAAACACCTTTACGGGAATGGAATTAAATGTGATCGTCGCAGTGGTTATTGGAGGGGCGTCAACTATGGGCGGCGTTGGCACAGTACTTGGCACTTTTCTAGGGGTTGCCCTAATGGCTATTTTAAAAAATGGTCTGGTGCTTGCAAAAGTGCCGACTTTCTGGCAGAAAATTGTAATGGGATCAATTATTGTGTTTGCAGTCTCATTTGATGTCATTAACCGCAAACGTGAGCAAGCCAAGTTAGAACGTGTTGACGTTGAAGAATAAGGGGGGGAGAGCAGGTGAATATGTTGAAAAAAATGAAAGCCAAACACGCTAACGAATTGATTTTACTTGTGATTCTTGTATTTGTTATTATTCTGATGGGAATGCTGTCTCCTACCCGTTTTTTTACATGGGGAAACCTTGCGACCATAGCATTTCAGATGCCGGAATTCGGGCTGCTTGCCATCGGGATGATGGCGGTAATTATTACCGGCGGTATCAATCTTTCAATTACGCAGGTGGCGACACTTAGTGGTATTGCAAGCGCATTCCTGCTCTCTGGTGATTTCGCTGCGCAAAATCCGGTATTAGGGATCATTGTTTCCATCGCTGTTGGCTTAATTGTTTCAGTTTTCACCGGATTGTTTAATGGCTTCTTTGTTGCTTACGTTGGGGTTGCGGCGATGCTGGTGACACTCGGGTCAATGACGCTGTTTGAAGGGATCGGGCTCAACATGACTAAAGGTGGCTCGATTGCCGGATTTCCATCAGCCTTTTCGTTTATTGGGAACGAGAGTATATTAGGTATCCCGGTACCGATGTTGATTTATTTAATGATGATAGTTATCAGCTATTTTATGTTAGAAAGGAGCAACTGGGGGGTAAAAGTTTATTTGACCGGTTGTAACGAGGTGGCTACCCGCTTTTCAGGAATCAATACTAAAAGAACGCTGTTGAAAGTATATGTATTTTCAAGTGTGCTTGCAAGTATTGCCGGATTAGTGCTTATTTCCCGCTATAATTCTGCCAAGGTTGATTACGGCTCCTCCTACATGATGCAAAGTGTAGCCGCAGTGGTGCTGGGCGGAACCAGTATTAACGGAGGGCATGGAACGGTAGCAGGAACAGTGATTGCGGTAGCGATCATCCAAGTGGTATCGACAGGACTCAACCTGTTTGGACTCAATCGATACCTGATTGATATTATTATTGGTGTTGTATTGATTGGAGTGCTGGCGATTCGCTTTTTTAATAAAAAATGGGAAACGGCTCAATTGCTTAAGATCAGTCAGTCAGACACGAAGCAAAGTCAGTGTAGGTAAATAACAACCGAAGATAATGGTTGATATTTAATAAAAAAATGAGGAGGAAAAGGATGGAAACTAAAACAATGTTAAACGCAAGGAAAATCCTTGCAGCTGTTCTGGTAATAGCTTTGACAATAGCTCTTACCGCTTGTACCGGAGGGGGAAAAAGCGCTGATAGCAGCAGTGGTGAAAAAAGCAGTGGCACCGCACAGACAGAGGCTTTATCAACTGCAGATGATACGAAAAAAACTTATAAAATTGCCGTGATGCCTAAACTGGTGGGAATTCCCTATTTCACCCAGACTGGTGAAGGTGCAAAACGAGCTGGTGAGGATCTGGGAGTTGAAGTGATCTACACTGGGCCGACTAAAGCGGATGCCGCTGAGCAGGTAAAGATGATTGAGGATTTAATTAATCAGGGGGTTGATGCAATCTGTGTTGCGCCTAATGATCCCAATGCGGTTATCCCGGCGCTTAAGAAAGCAAGGGAAAAGGGCATATTGGTTCTGGATTGGGATACCCCGGTAGACATTAACGAAGTAGATGCGTCGGTACATCAAATTGACGATAAGGCTCTTGGTGAGCACATATTCGATAAGCTGGTGGAAGAAATGGGAACCGATTCGGGCGACTATGCCATTATTACCGGTGGCCTTTCGGCTGCAAACCTGAACGCATGGATTGATTATGGAACGGAATATGCAAAGGAGAAATATCCGAACTTAAACCTGGTGACTGATAAAATCCCCAGTGACGAGCAGCAGCAGGAGGCATATTCTAAAGCACTTGATTTGGTGAAAACCTATCCTGATCTTAAGGGAATCATCGGATATTCAACACCGGCACCTTTAGGAATCGCACAGGCAATCCGAGAAAAAGGGCTTCAGGATGAGATTGTCGTTGTTGGTACAGCAGTAAAAGAAGACTGCCGGGAATTCCTTGAAGACGGTGCCCTGGACGTAGGCTGCCTATGGAATACCGAAGATTTAGGATATCTAACTGTTAGCGTGGCTAAAGCCCTACTAGATGGTGAGACGCTGACAAATGGAATGAAAATGGAAGGATTTGGAACGATCGAAGTCAAAGAAGATGGCAAAACAATTATTATGGGACCGCCGGAGGACTACATGAAATAAACAAATTCAGGCGCCGATCTAAGATCGGCGCCTGAAAATTATGATGTTGATATTAATTACCAAATCTGCTAAAATAAGAATAAGAAAAATTTAGAAGAATATGGCAGAACATAACGGGAGGAAGCCTAAAATTGTTTCAGGTAGAACGTTTGCAAAAAATCAAGCAGATACTTAATAGCAGAAAGTCAGTTAGTGTAATAGAACTAAGTGACGAGCTTCTTGTGTCAGAAATCACGATTCGACGTGATTTTGAGAAGTTAGAAAAAGATGGATTTTTGTTTCGTACTCACGGTGGAGCGGTTTTAAATTCACGATATGATAATGAGGATTTTAGTGAGGTACATGATCAAAGAGGCGGCGTTATGTTACCGACGCTTCAAGTGTCAGAAGCGGATGCCATGCTAGGCAAGCAATGTGCGGATTTAGTGGAGGATTATGATATTTTGTTTTTGGGGCAATGTCCAAGCAACATAGCCATGGCAGGTTGGCTCCACACGAAGCAAAACCTTGTTATTGCCACCAATAGTATTCAGGTTATGCTAGCTTTATCGGCAAACAGAACCAACAGTATCCTCCTCGCAGGAGGTAAAGTCAACTATGATCGATGGGTGCTTGAACATACCAAAGACCGCAGTTCTTATCCGTCTGTCCGAATGAATAAAGCGTTTATTCATGTGCACGGAATCGACTTTGAAGGCGGTGTCACCGTCAATGATTATGAAGATACATTGTTGTATCAGGAATTGAAGAATATAATTGCAGGTGAAATCGTTCTGGTAGCTGAAGGAACGCTTTTTGGCAGAGTGGGGCTTTATCAGGTGGAAACATTAGATAAAGTAACGACAATTGTCACAGATCATAAAATACCCGACGAATACAAAGCGCATTTATTTCGCCAAGGAGTGAGAATGTATCAAAAATTCGATTTATAATCCAATTATAGAATTACGAAGTATTACTATGAAATTGTGGATTTGATATGTATCTGGTATTCTTATATTTTCTATGCTATACTTAGAATAGTTTAATTCTCGGGAATTTATCCCATTTTGGCATGTATATTTATGATAAAATCGAGGTGTTCACATGAAATATGATGTAATTATTATTGGGGCAGGTCCTTCCGGAATCTTTTGCGCCTATGAATTGATCAAGCAAAATCCGGCATTAAAGGTACTCATGATTGAAAAAGGCAGAGCAATTGAAAAGCGAAATTGTCCGAAGCGCCGTACTAAAAGGTGTGTCGGCTGTTCTCCCTGCTCAATTACCACCGGCTTTGCAGGCGCAGGCGCATTTTCAGACGGCAAGCTTTCTCTATCACCTGATGTGGGTGGGAATTTACCTGATATTTTAGGATATGAAAAGACCACAGAGTTGATTAATGAAGCAGATAGAATTTACTTAAAATTTGGTGCCGATCGGAAGGTCTATGGCATTGATGATGATGAAGCGATAGAAAAGATACGCACGAAGGCGATACGGGCCAATTTAAAGCTGATTGAATGCCCAATCCGCCATTTAGGAACAGAAGAGGGCTACAAGATATATACGAAATTGCAGGAGCATCTGATAAGCCACGGTGTTGAAATCAAGTTTATGACCATGGTTGAAGATATTCTTATTGAAAATGAAATGGTCAAAGGTGTTGCCACTGACAAAGGGGAGGTCTACTATGCGGATGAGATTGTTTCCGGCGTGGGCCGAGAAGGCTCAGAATGGTTTTCCCGCATATGCAAAGAGCACCATATTGAAACAAAAGTGGGCACTGTTGATGTAGGCGTGCGGGTTGAGGTTCGCAACGAAATTATGAAAGAGCTCAATGAGAAATTATATGAGGCAAAACTGGTTTATTATACACCGACTTTTGATGATAAGGTGAGAGTGTTCTGCACGAACCCATCGGGGGAAGTGGCTACGGAATACTATGACGACGGCTTAGCGGTAGTTAACGGGCACGCTTATAAGTCTAAGGAATTTAAGACGAAGAATACGAATTTTGCGCTTTTAGTATCCAAGAACTTTACCGAGCCCTTTAAGTCTCCTATTGAATATGGGAAGCATATTGCGCAGATGGGAAATATGCTGTGCGACGGTAAGATATTGGTGCAGCGTTACGGTGATTTCAAGCGGGGAAGGCGTACAACGAAGGAACGTATAGTTAGAAATAATATAACCGCAACATTAGTGGATGCGATCCCCGGAGACTTATCACTGGTATTTCCCCACCGCATTATGGTCGCCATAGATGAAATGATTCAGGCGTTGGACAAGGTGACGCCTGGAATTGCCAGCGATGAGACGCTTCTTTATGGTGTAGAGGTGAAGTTTTATTCCAATAAAGTCATGGTCAATGAGGATTTTGAAACCAATATTAAAGGGCTTAGAGCTATGGGAGATGGCGCCTCTGTAACCAGAGGACTACAGCAGGCTTCGGCCAATGGGATTTCAGTGGCAAGAAGCATTTTGGCTTCATTACAATAAAGTGTTTGGCAGGTAGTGCATGATTATGGATAAGTATTTATACAGGCGTCTTAAAGAATATGGATCAAGTGATTATTATCCGTTTCACATGCCTGGTCATAAGCGAAATACAGAGCTTTTTAATATTGAAAATGCGGTGAAAATCGATATCACCGAAATTGATGGTTTTGATGACTTAAATCATGCAGAGGGTATTTTAAAAGAACTCCAGGATGAAATGGCAAGTTTATTTCGATCATCAAATGCCTATATTTTAGTCAACGGAAGTACTGCGGGCATTTTGGCGGCTATTGGGGCATGCACGAATCATGGAGATTCGATACTGATTGCGCGCAACTGCCACAAAGCGGTTTATCATGCTGTTTATTTAAATAGACTGAATCCGATTTATGTTTATCCACAATTTAATAGTGAATTCATGTTGAGTGAGGGGATTTATCCACAAAACGTCGAAGAATTGTTGATAACTTTTAAAAATATCAAGGCGATTGTGATTACTTCACCAACTTATGAGGGCGTTTCATCAGATATAAGGGAGATTTCCAAAATAGCCCATCGATTTCAGGTTCCACTAATTGTTGATGAAGCTCATGGAGCCCATATGGGCTTTCATCAATATTTTCCGGAGAATGCCATCGATTGTGGAGCGGATATTATCATTCATAGCCTGCACAAAACGTTGCCGTCATTGACGCAGACAGCCTTGCTGCATGTTAACGGTTCTTTAGTTGATCGCCACAGGATCAGCCGGTATCTGACTTATTATCAGAGCAGCAGTCCTTCATATGTGTTGATGGCTGGAGTGTCCCAGTGCATGGAGCTTTTAAAGAATCGGGGTGATGAGCTTTTTTCACTTTATGTTGAAAAGCTTAAGGATTTAAGAAGCGAGCTGTCTCAATTGAAATGGCTGCAGCTATTGGCGCATGACAGGCTGGATTCTAAGCACAGCTTTGATTATGATAAATCTAAGCTGGTTATATGTAGCAAGACGCAGGGAAGCTTTATATATAAGAAGCTATTGCATGAATACCATTTACAAATGGAGATGGCGACATCTGATTATGTTCTTGGAATGACCAGCATTTGTGACAGAGAAGCAGGCTTTTGCCGTTTAAAAGAGGCTTTAAGGACAATAGATGTTTTAGTTAAGGAAAAGCTGGGCGCTTACGATCGGGATTCTGATGATTTTAAGCTAGAGCCGGCACATGTGGCATTTAACCCTTATGAGGCGATGCATAGAAAGACGCAGAGTATTCCCATGATGTCAAGTGAGGGAAGAATTTCTGCCGAATATGCATATCTATATCCGCCGGGTGTTCCATTTTTAGTGCCGGGGGAGGAAATCAACCATCAGGTTCTTAAGCTGATAGCTGGTTATATGAATCTTGGATTAGAGATCAGAGGGCTAAGCGATTCAACATTAAAAACGATTAAAGTGACTAGTTTATGAGGTGCGTATGTCAAAATTAATTTGTGTGATAGGGAAAAGTTCATCTGGGAAGGATACTATTTACAAGGTCTTGCTGAATGATAAGGCGCTTAATCTAAATACAGTGATTCTATATACGACCAGACCTATCCGTGAAGGCGAGAAGAATGGGGTAGAATACTTTTTTGTAGATGATACGTTTTTAGAAGAAGCAAAGAAGAAGCAAAAGGTTATTGAGTCTAGGGCTTATCAGACAATTCATGGTGTCTGGAATTATTTTATGATGGATGACGGGCAGCTGGATTTTGAGAAAGGGAATTACATTATCATTGGAACGCTGGAGTCATATCAGCAGATTAAACAATATTTTGGAGAGGATAGGGTTCTTCCGATTTATGTATATGTTGAAGATGGATTAAGGCTTAAAAGGGCACTTGAGCGCGAGCGCCGGCAGCAGGCACCGAAATATGAAGAGCTATGCAGAAGGTTCCTTTCAGATGCTATGGATTTTTCTGAAGATAAAATTGTTGAATGTCACATTAGTAAGAGATATAATAATAATGAGCTTAATCATTGCTTAAATGAGATAAAGACAGATATTTTAAAAGAAATTAGTGTGTAATTAAAGTGATACGATTAAGGGATGGAGGTTTATATGGCAGACTTTAAAGATATTATCGGGCATGAACAGATTATTCGACATTTAAAGAAAGCGATTCATAATAATAAAGTATCTCATGCTTATATCTTTAATGGAGATAAGGGCACGGGAAGGGCTATTTTGGCAAGTGCATTTGCTAAAACACTTCAGTGCGAAAGCAGTGATGAGGATTCATGCGGCGCCTGCCGCTCATGCTTGCAGACTGAGTCGGGAAACCATCCCGATATTAAGTGGGTTACCCATGAGAAACCGGCGACGATTAGTGTCGATGATATCCGCACGCAGGTGAATAATGATATTGTCATTAAGCCTTACAGCAGCCCATATAAAATATATATTATTTCTGATGCCCAGAAGATGACGCCTCAGGCACAGAATGCCTTGCTTAAAACGATCGAGGAGCCTCCTGGATATGCTATTTTACTATTACTTGCCAGTGATGTCAATATATTACTTCCAACAATTTTGTCACGATGTGTTATACTGAATATCAAGGCGGTAGATGAGGAAGTCATTAAGAAGTTTTTAATTAAGAATTATCAGTTGCCCGATTATAAAGCTAGGATCCTGGCGGCGTTTTCTCAGGGCAATGTCGGGAAGGCTGTTAAGATGGCGGTGTCGGAAGAGTTTCAGGCAATGCATGATGATATATTACGCATATTGACACATATTGACACCATGGAGATCAATGAAATAATCGATGTCATCAAGAAAATAGAAGTTTATAAAGTAGACATTGATGATGTCATTGACATGATGATTCTGTGGTATAGGGATGTCATGATTCTGGCTGCCACTAATGATCCGAATCTAATCGTTTTCAAGGAAGAATATAGTGCTTTAAGCAAAAGGGTTAGTAAGTCAAACTTTACTGGTTTGGATACTATTATCAAGGGCATGGAGAAAGCTAAAAAGCGTCTGGCCGCTAATGTTAATTTTGACCTGACGATGGAGTTGATGTTACTTACAATAAAGGAGAATTAAGATGATTGATGTAATTGGTGTACGGTTTCGCAAGGCCGGAAAAATATATTATTTTGACCCGTTAGACCTTGACATTAAGGCGGGGGAGAATGTTATTGTGGAAACAGCCAGAGGAATTGAATATGGCAATGTCATGATCGGCAGGCGAAGCGTCAGCGACAATAAGGTTATTCAGCCTTTAAAGCCGGTGATCCGGATGGCAACCCAGGAAGATGACCAAATTGAGCATAAGAATAAAGAAAAAGAAATAAGCGCATTTCAAATATGTTTGGAAAAGATTAATAAGCACCATCTTGAAATGAAATTAATTGATGCCGAGTATACATTTGACAACAATAAAGTCCTTTTTTATTTTACTGCTGATGGCAGAATTGACTTTAGAGAGCTTGTGAAGGACTTGGCAGCAGTGTTTAAGACGAGAATCGAATTGCGGCAGATTGGTGTTAGGGATGAAACAAAGATCGTCGGAGGGATCGGTGTATGCGGAAGAAACTTATGCTGCCATACACATTTAGCAGAGTTTTCCCCTGTGTCAATAAAGATGGCCAAGGAGCAGAATCTCTCGTTAAATCCAACGAAGATTTCCGGTGTGTGCGGCAGGCTGATGTGCTGTCTTAAGAATGAAGAGGAGACTTATGAGTATCTGAATAATAAGCTGCCTAACGTAGGCGACTTTGTAACAGCGACGGATGGCTGTAAGGGAGAGGTTTTAAGCGTCACTGTTTTAAGACAGCTGGTCAAGGTAGTGGTGACCTTGGAAAATGATGAAAAAGAAGTTAGGGAATATCATGTGAATCAATTAAAGTTTAAACCTAAGCGTAGGAAAGAGAAGCTGAAAATTAATGATGATGCTTTAAAGGCTTTAGAAGAATTAGAGAAAAAGGAAGGCAAATCTGCTTTATAACAGACAGAAAGGATATTTAGACCATGTGCCAATTGAAGCAAGGGGAACGACTTGATGATTTGGAGCGTAACGGCTATAAGATTATACAGAATCCCGGAAGATTTTGTTTTGGTATGGATGCTGTTCTCCTATCGGGCTTTGTTAAGGTGAAAAAAGGGGAATCGGTCATTGATTTAGGTACAGGCACAGGTATTATTCCGATCCTGCTAGAGGCGAAAACGAAAGGCGGCTCCTTTGTCGGCCTGGAGATTCAAGAGGAGAGCGCCGACATGGCCAGGCGAAGCGTTAGATATAATCGTTTGGAGAAAAAGGTACGGATTGAATGTGGAGATATTAAAAAGGCATCAAGAATCTTCTCACCTTCCTCCTTTGATGTCGTAACGTCGAATCCACCCTATATGACCAATCATCATGCCCTTAAGAATCCTGATGAGCCAAAGGCGGTGGCCAGACATGAAATCTTATGCACGCTTCGAGATGTTGTAAGGGAAGGGGCTAAGCTTTTAAATGTTGGCGGACGCTTTTATATGGTTCACAGACCTTTTCGCCTAGTGGAAATATTCTCCGTGATGACGGAGTATAAGCTTGAGCCGAAGCGGATGAAGCTGGTTTATCCCTTTGTGGATAAAGAACCTAATATGGTTCTTATAGAGGCGGTTAAGGGGGCGAGGTCCATGCTGAAGATAGAAAAGCCGCTGATTGTATATAAAGAGCCCGGTGTGTATATGCCGGAGATTTATGAAATATATGGTTACTAAGGAGGGGCAAGAAGAAGGTGGAAGAAGAATAAAAGGAGCAGACGAGTATGAGAGTAGAGGTTTTTTTTGATTACTATTGCCCTTATTGTTATAAAGGTCATGGTTATCTAAAGGATTTGATTCAATATTATTCTAAAGTGGAAATTGCGTGGAAGCCATGCGAGTCGCATCCCAGACCGGAGCGGCGTACGCCTCACAGTGATTTGGCGATACAGGGCATGTATTTTATGATGGAAAATGGTGGCGATCTCTGGGAGTATCATGACTGTATATATGCGGCGATGTTTGAGCAGCATTTGGATATTGGGAGCGTCGAGGTGCTGGTGGCTTGCATTGAAAAGATGAACTGCATTAAAGAGAAGCATATTGAGGTGGCGGCATTTAAGGCGGCGCTGAATAATAAAACTTATGAATTGGTTCAACATCAAGGGAATAGATATGCTTGGGAAGATCAAGCATTGGATGCGGTGCCCAGCTATATTGCTGGAGCAAGACGTTTATTATCTCGTGATGGGGTTATGGTTTCTAAAAAGGAATTGGAACGGTTTCTTGCCGATTCTACGCGGTGAATAAATGATTTAGGTTATTAGTCAAAGTATGAATAATAGGTTAAATTATGTGGCAAAATTATATGTGAAATATATTGGAAATAGTTCTTGCAAATGATGGTCTGCTGATATATAATAATCGTACCATATGTGCGTCAAGCACCAAATTCTATTCGTTAATCTTGTTTGTTTTTTCTACAACATTTTTCACAACATTTCAACAGCTATATTTAATTAGTATCAAAAATACATTTAGCTACTATCTTTAAAATTATTAGGAGCAATTCTGCTATTAATTTCTTATTCAGGCATTTCAGCCTTAAATTATCCAGCATTAATAACGAACAGAATTCCCATCCGAGGAGTAGAGCACATTGTGGATTTGCTTTTCTAAGTGGGAGTATGCGATTTACATATGAAAGCTTGTTTTGCTGAAGCAAAACTGATATAATGGAGGAAATCTATGAAGAAGAATATGACCTTTATTCCAATGAGCAATGATTATGTTTTCACAGAAATCATGAAGCATCCCAAGGTGCTTATCGGGTTTCTAAGTGCATTGCTTAAAGTGCCGGCGGAAGAGATTACGGTTAAGAGTATCCGCATCATGAACCGCTTTCTGCCAAAGGACTCACCGAACGATAAGCAGGGGATTCTGGATGTGCGTGTAGAAGTTTCAGGCAGGGGAACTTTTGTGATTGAGATGCAGGCAAGACCGTTCCCTTTTTGGGAAAACCGAAGCATCTATTATACCTGCAAGTCGTTTGTTGAAGGTGGTCAGAGCGGCGCAGAGTATGACCAGTTTCAAAAAACGGTAGGAATCAGCATTCTGGGTTTTAACTTGATTAGTGATTCCGATTACTTTTATTCATCTTATAAGTTAAGAGAAGACAGAAGGCACACAGTCTACAGCGAATTAATGGAGATCCATGTCATTGAACTTAAAAAGCTAATGAACAGACCGCCTGAGCCAGAGGACGAGGCACTATATAGATGGGCGATGCAGCTGAATGCGAAAAGCTGGGAGGAAGCGCATATGATTGAAAAAGATCCGTATATTGAAGAAGCCCTCAAAGAACTGGAGCGTTTAAGTCTTGACCCCGAACGCCGGGATGAATATGAGTATAGAGAGCGAAGTTTGAGGGATTATGCGACAATGACCAAATATATGAAGACAACAGTTTTTGAAGAAGGCCGTGAAGAAGGTCGTAAGGAAGGCCGTAAGGAAGGCCGCGAAGAAGGCCACGAAGAAGGTCGTGAAGAAACCCAAAAAGAAGTTGCGGTTAATGCCATTAAGTTAGGCTTGAGTAATGAGCAGATTCATGCAATCTCCGGCATCCCAGAAGAGATGATCGAAGAGCTAAGAAAGAAAAGTTCGCCATAACTTATTGATACAGACGTGCTATAAAGGGCCTGAAAATAGACGATTAAAGCGCAATCCAAAGTTAACAAAGCCAAGGATTGCGCCTTAAGTCAATAGTCATTCTTGTTTAGTAGGCTCCTTTTGAATAAGTCGCCTCATAGCTATGAGTATACAATTCAAAGACGATTCCGAATGGGTCTTCGACATAACACATTCGATAAGGCTTCTCCTCCGGATAATATTCCCGAATCGGCATTCGCTGCTTTCCGCCATGAGCGACAATTCTTTCGATCAATCCTTCAATATCAGGATCTTGAATTGCAAAATGGAAAAGACCGGTATTTTGATAAACGAAGTTTGCTTTTTCCTTATCATTTTGTTTAAATTCAAACATTTCAATGCCAATGCCATCTGACGTGACCATATGGGCAATTCTGAAATCTTCGTAGCCCTCTCCAAACACGTCCTGGCACATGATGCCAATAGCGGTCTCCTTTTCTTCTTTTATAACCGATGGTTCCATGATGACATACCATCCCATAACGTCCTGGTAAAACTTAACGGCCTCTTCTAATCTTGGTACAGATAAACCGATGTGTGAAAAGCTTCTTGGATAGGTCATATTCTCATCCCCTTTGTTTTTGATAATACAAATCGTCACCTGTATAGCCTAATTTCCTGGATATACCAAATGCGCTTTTGGTTAATAGCCTAACTTCTTCCTTGATCCCATTTTTACAAACGACTTCTTTAAAGTTAGCGATACTAATTGCTGCAATCACATTGCCGCCATAGTTTCTGATGGGAGCCGCAATACAATATAAAGAGGGCTCTCCTTCACAGTCATCGATGGCATAGCCGCGCTGCCGTATTTCGAACAAATCCTTCTTAAGTGATTCCAAGTCACATATTGTATTTGTCGTTCTGGCAATTAGCGTTTGTCCCGAATACATTGTTTCGATTTCCTCGGTCGGTAAGGTTGCTAAAATGGCTTTGCCCAATCCAGTGTAGTACATTTCTTTGCTTGAGCCTAATTGTGCCGTTGTCCGAACCATCCCGCCGCCTTCGACCTTATCCAGATAGACGATATGATGCCTATCCCTAACTGCTAAAAATGTTGTTGCCCTTGATTTCTCAGACATTTCCTTTAAATAGGGCTTTGCAATATTGACAAAATCTATGTCTTGAATGTAAGAAATGCCTGCTTCAAATGCTTTCAATCCAATTAAATATGTTTTTGCCGCTTGATCAGAAATCTGTAAATACTCCATTTCCAGCATCGTAGTAATAATATCATGCGCACTACTGGGAGGGATTAATAATTCCTTGCTAATCTGCTTTAGTGTTACCGGATGTCTGTTTTCGCTAATATAGCTAAGAATCTTAAGTGTTCGCATTGAGGTTTTATTCAAATCCCGCCACCGCCTTCTATCTGATGATTAGGTTAAAATCCGTTGGTTGCATAGGTTTCATTAGCTTCTAAATAATAGTCGACGGTATCAGCAGTAACTAAGTTTACCGATGTAAAAATGTTATTTGGAGAGACATGTACGCCTGCTGACGCATCATCCCCAGTCAAAGGCAAATCAGTATAGTTTGCGGAAATCAAGGTGACCATCGCCCAATAGCTCATGGATACGTCATTTTGGACAATTGATGCAGTAATCGTCCCTTCCTTGATCTGATTTAAAATATCAGAGTTTCTATCCATCCCAAGGACTTCTATTTCGCCAACCTTATCGGCTTCCTGGATTGCTGTTGAAGCTCCGGCGGCACCGGTAGAATCAGTACATACAAAGCCGGCCAGATCAGGATGGCTGTTGATGATATCTGTTGCGGCACTGATGGAGGTCACCGTATCGGCTTTTGTGTCGCCATAAGCAACAATCTCAATATCTGGATATTCTGCAAAGGCATCCTCGAAGCCGGCCTGTCTTTCCTCAAACATCGCATTGCCGGGCAGGGTCATAATGGCTATTTTGCCTTTTCCACCGATCGATTCGGCATAGAGCGTTCCGCCATCATAGCCTAAATCATATTGGGAAGATCCAACATAGGTTAACCGATCACTTCCTTCGACATCGCCAACAAACGTGACGACATTGATTCCGGCGGCGATAGCATTGTTAATGCTGGCTTCAAGTGCGGGGTCGAATCCCCAGATAGCAATACCGGCGGGCTTTTTCGCAACAGCAGAATCCATTGCGCTCACCATTGCGCTGACATCATCATCTGTCGGGCCAACCCAGCTTGTTTTAACACCAAACAATTCCCCGGTCTTTTCCCAACCATATTTTTGGGCATTAAAGTATTCTAAGTTATTCAAGCAGCAAACGGCAATATACTCATCCTCCGGACTAATGAGGCTAGCTAAAGTTCCATCTCCCTCTCCTGAAGTGCCGGGGTCTTCGGTGCTGTTGCAACCGGTGAAAAGGCTGATAGATAGGCAAAGAACTAAGAGTAATGCTAATATTTTTTTCATATGTTTTTCCTCCAAACGTTTAATCGTTAACGATGACAACCTTTATTTTGTCTCTTGATTTTTTGGTTCTTACAAACTCTAATGCTTCGATGGCTTGCTCAAATTTAAATTGATGTGAAATGCAGGAAGCAACATCTATTTTCCCTGCAGCAATCATAGCCAAGGCGGGCGCAAATGAATTCGGGCTGGCCAGCATACCGATCAGTGTAATATCCCTCGTGACGATATAATCTAAGTCTACCGGTATTTTTTCTTTTCCGGTGATGCTCATGGCGCATATCTTTCCGCCGGGTCTGACTAATTCAATAGCATTGGCATAGGCATCCGGATTTCCTGTGGCTTCAAATACCGCATCTGCCGGTCCGCCAAGGGCCGTCTCAACATTGGCTTTAAGATTCCCCAAAGAGCTGTTGACAAGCAAAAGCCCCCAGCCTTCAATCTTCTTTCGATGGCTGTCCTTTCTGGCAACGACACACACCTTGCTGGCGCCGGAGTAGTTAGCGATTTGTGCTGCCAGCAAGCCAATCGAGCCATCACCAATAACGACAACCCGGTCACCCGGATTCAGACTGGTCTTTCTGACGCCATAAAGAGCGGTTGCAGCGGGCTCTGTAACGGCCGCTTCTAAAGGGGTGATGCCTGCTGGAACTTTATAGATGTTTTTGCCTTCGGTCTTGAGATACTCAGCCAAGCAGCCATCATATCGAATGACACCCAACTCGGTTCTGGCGGTGCATAAATGATACATTCCCCTTAGGCAGTTTTCGCATTTTCCACAGCCAATGCTGATGTCGCCAACAACTAAATCTCCGACCTTAAATCCCGTGACATTCTTGCCCATATCGGCGATATAGCCCGACCATTCATGGCCGATTGTAAGGGGCATTTTAGAGAGACCCTCCCGATAATAAGGCATACTTCCATCATACAACTCAATATCGGTTGTACAAATCCCTGCGGCCTTTACTTTTACTAACACCTCATCATCATTTAACTTGGGGATAGGAATATTCTCTAAATCCATTTGTAAGGGCGCATTCACTCTAAATGCTTTCATTGTTCCTTCCATCTTCTCCTCCTTTATGAGATAGCTTTTTTACCGGCTTTGCGGTTTCGATTGATTGCGTCTATTAAAATTGCGATAATTAAGATGGCTCCGGTGGCAAAATTCTGCCAATACATATTGACGTTTAACATATTCAAAGAGGTCGAAATTAATTGCATGAACATGGCGCCTAAAAAGGCTCCCAGCACAGTGCCCTGACCGCCATTTAAGCTGGCCCCGCCAATAATGGCCGCGGTAATGACGTTCATTGCCGTATTATCACCTAAGGTCACCGAGGCATTACCAAATCGGGAGGTTATCAATATGCCGGCAATACCGGCAAAAAGCGAAGATAAGCCGTATGCCATCGTTTTAATTTTGTTGACATGAATACCATTAAGCTGTGCTGATAATTCGCTGTTCCCAATATAGTAGGTTTGCCTCATAAAGCGGGTATTTCTTAATAATAAATCCATGACAATAACCAATACGAGCATGATAATGATTAAATATTGGATGCCGGCAATTTTTCCCTGGCCAATGATTTTAAAGGAGGCGGGCATATTAAGGATCGCCTTGCCGGAAGAAATGACCAACATCAAGCCTTTGATCACCATCATCATCCCGAGTGTTGTAATAAAGGCATTTAAGCCTAATTTAGAAATTAAGATACCGTTAAGTAAGCCGATTGCCGTAGCTAATGTCAATGCCAGGATAATGGCTAAAATGACAGGTACCCCATTGTTGATAAAAAGTGCCACAACGACGCCGGTAAAAGCCATTACGGCGCCAACCGAAAGGTCTAATCCGCCAATGATTAATAACAAAACCATACCGATAACGACAATTCCCTCAACACTTAATGCGACAAACATCGAAGCAATATTTGTGGTTGATAGAAAATTCCTTGAAAAAAGAGCGATGATTAACGATAAGGCAATGATAACGACTACTAATATGGGTTCCCGACGTGAAAATATTTTTTTAACTGAGTTCATTTTTTGCACCTTCCTCCGATCTGTTGACTCCTGCCGCAAGTTTTATAATGTTTTCTTCGCTATACTCTTCCTTCATAAGCACCCCGCTTACCTGGCCGCTATGCATGACGAGAATTCTGTCGCTCATACCTAACAGTTCGGGCATTTCCGAAGAGATAATGATGACACATTTGCCTTCCCCGGCATATTTTTTAATAATTTTATAGATCTCTGCCTTAGCGCCAACATCTACGCCTCTGGTCGGCTCGTCAAATATGATGATATTTGGATTTGTGCCCATCCACATTGAAATGAGTACTTTTTGTTGGTTTCCGCCTGATAAATTACCGACATCTTGATTGACTGACGGCGTGGCGATAGAATACCTCTTAACTTCTTCTTTGGCATGTGCTTTGATAAGGCTTTCGCGCATTTTTCCGTTCGTCTGGAAATTACGCAGCATCGAAGCGATTAAATTATCTTTAATCGGCATATTCAGATAGAGTCCCAGTTTCTTTCGGTCCTCCGTCAAATAGGCAATTTTATTAGCAATCGCATCACTTGGGGAACTGATCTTTAGCTTTTCCCCATTCAAGTACAGTTCTCCCTGGCTGCGTTTGTGGGCACCGATTATGCCCAATGCCATTTCGGTTCTGCCAGCTCCGATTAAACCGGAAATACCTAATATTTCTCCCTTTCTCACGCCGAATGAGACATTTTCGTAAAGCCCGTCGCAAGTCAGATTTTTCACTTCGAAGTAATATTCATCGTTAAGGTTTATATGATCACGTGATTCGCCATAGACATCCTTGATTTCCCTGCCCACCATCATGGTAACGACTTCATTTTCTGTAGTCTCATCGACCATCCGGCTATCAACATACTGCCCGTCTCTCATAATGATCAGGCGGTCTGCCAACTCGAAGATTTCTGATAGCTTATGAGAAATGTAAATAAATGAATGGCCCTCCTCCTTTAGCTTATTCACAGTTTTAAACATTAAGGCAATCTCTGTTTCGGTCAGTGAGCTGGTCGGCTCATCGAGGATGATCACCTTTGGGTTTAGAGAAATGGCTTTAAGGATTTCTAAAAGCTGATTGGTTCCAACTGAAAGGTTTTTGGCAAGTGTTCCTGGATCAATATCAATTTCAAATTTATCTAATAATGCTTTAGTGTCAGCATAAAGCTTTTTCCATTTGATGAAGCCTTTATGATCAGTTGGCTGGCGATTCATAAAAATATTCTCGGCCACCGACATGTCACCCACCATGGATAACTCCTGATATACCATGCCCACGCCCTTTTTCATGGCGCTGCTCGGTGAATCAAACTTTTGAAGCTCTCCGTCAATAAATATTTGCCCTTCGTCGGGCTTGATGGCGCCACAAATGACTTTGGTCAATGTCGACTTTCCGGCGCCGTTTTCGCCTAATAGCGCAAGGACTTCACCTTGATTTAAACTAAAGCTAACATGATCGACTGCCTTAACACCCGGATATGTTACTGTAATATTTTCTACACGCAATACCTCTTTCAAGTGATGCACCTCCCGTCTTGGCATGCTCTTGCCTGTTCCATGATCATAATTGCTCCGTATCCCGCAATATTATCTTGTGTTTTCTCGTCTACGACTCTGATATTTTTAATGTCCGGCTTCGCCTTTTTTAGTAAATGTAAAAACCCTTCTGAAAATGTTGTTGTCCCGCCGATTAAAATTTCACAATGATTATTTACCTTACATACGCCACTGCCAAAGAGGGCTTTCATATCGGTAGCAATAATTGCGCCTAATAAATAATTGGCTTTTTGATTAACCGTCGCTTCCGTAAACAGGTCGAGGATCCTGACTGAAAAAGCTGCTCGGCCAATTCCGACCGTGGCCTCGCTTTTGGCTCCGGCCTCAAGCCATTTTGCCTCGATCTTCTTGACATAATTAGAGCTTAGGGAATCGGATATAATAGAAGACCTGGTAAGCTCCATTAAGATTTCTCCTGCCATTGTCGTTGTGCAGCCCATTATTTCATTGTTCTCGTTAATGTAGACATACTTAGTGTGTGACCCCGGTAAGATCAGGACAACGGGCCCTTTAACATTCTCTTTTGCCAGAATGCCAAAAGCTTCAGCCTCCTCGCCGCGCATGACATCCATGAGTTCACATTTGCTGACATCATCTACACCGCTTGCGTTTTGAATGCCCGGAATAAACCATATGGGTTGTAAGCGGCTCACTTCCTTAATGCTTCTTTGCTCACAATGCTTAGCTAAATCAATCAATGATGCTGGAGCTATGACCCTTTCGATTTCACAAATACCCAGTTCTGATCCAATCATACCGCTGGCAATAATGAGACTTAAGCTTTCTTCATGTATCTTGGTCTTTGCTAAAGCGCTTAATAAACATTTTCGAATTGAGATCAGCAGCTTTTCGTTTGTTCCTTCGATGGAGCTTACCCTTACGCCTGTCCCGTTTTTTTCTGTATGTATGGGTTTCTTGTCTTCCCATATTGTGACTCTTGTATTTGTCGTTCCGGTGTCAATTGTGGCAGTGTACATAACTTTCTCACCTCATTCCAGATAATAGCGGAATTACCATAAATTGTATTATCAATTATTCCTAATCACGAAATCATTTCGAGATTATAGTTGTATATTACTTTATTTGTCACATCATTTCAATTGTGAGTATTTCTAAAAATACAAGAAAATATTTGTTGAAAAACACAACGATGTAAAGGAAAATAGCACTTATTTATTGAAAACTAACAAAATAACAGCAAAAATATTGGAAACACAATTGCCCTAATATTGCCAACAGGTATTGACATTTCAAAATTTGTATCATATCATTGATAATACAAATTGTCGTGAAAGGAGAGTTTAAATGGGAGAATTTAGAGTTTACATCAGCGATTATGACTACCCTGATCTTTCTATTGAGAAAAGCATTTTAGAGCCTATTGGCGCTAAGGTCATTGGTTTGCAATGTAAGACGGGAGAGAATCTGGCGACATTAGCAAGCGATGCCGATGCCGTTATCCAGCAATATGCGAAAATACCGCGAGCTACTATTGAAAGGTTAAGCAAATGTAAAATTATTGCCCGGTATGGCATTGGCGTTGACATTGTCGATGTCCAGGCTGCCTATGATCATCATATAGTTGTTACCAATGTCCCGGATTATTGTATTGATGAGGTTGCTGATCAGGCCATTAGTTTTTCTTTTATGCTAATGAGAAACTTACCGTTCTATGATCAGAAAATTCATTTAGGCAGTTACCAATGGCAGGATTGGCGGGCGCCACTCCCGAGATTTAGGGGCACAACGTATGGCTTGATTGGTTTTGGGAGAATTGCGCAGAATCTGGCAAGAAAGCTTCAGCCATTTGGATTTGATGTGATCAGCTATGATCCTTATGTATCTGGAAGCTTTATGTCAACCAATGGGGTGAAAAAGGTTGAATTGGAAGAATTATTCAAGTCATCAACCGTTGTGAATGTTTTATGCCCATATACTAAAGAAACACATCACATTATCAATCAATCAGCCCTTGATTTGATGCAACGCAACAGCTATTTAGTGGGTGTTTCCCGTGGGAAATGCATCGACAATGCCGCTTTGTATACCGCATTAAAGGAAAGGCGTATTGTTGCTGCGGCACTTGATGATACGGAAGAGGAGCCCATGAAAATGACAAATTGGGTACCGGATCATAATCCCTTGTTTACCTTGGATAATTGCTTTTTCACACCGCATACCGCATATGTTTCAAAAGAGTCACTGGAGGAATGCCGGCATATTGCCGCAAATAATGTCAAGCAGGCGTTGCTAGGGAAGAAGCCTGAGAATATTGTAAAGCCATCTTAAATCGACAAAGGAGAAGAAGGAATGAAAAAAATTATTTTACAAAGACCAGCATTTAACGAAGACCTCATTAAACCTTTCAGAAAGATGAGTGATGTCTTATCGCTATCGTGTGTTGTGGGTGATTCGATGGAGCGAGATAACGTCATGCACCCGTATATGAAACCGAGAGCTGCGGATAAAGTCATTATCGGACCGGCAATCACAGTAAAGCTAACGGCAGGGGATATTGTCGATTGCCTCGAGGTATTTGAAGTGGCAAAGCCGGGCGATGTCATTGTTATTGATGCTTTCGGGGAGACTGAAACATCAATATGGGGCGGATTAATGTCGGGATTAGCAAGAAATGGAGGTATTGTCGGTGCCGTTATTGATGGCAGCGTAAGGGATACTGATGAAGCTAAAATGCTTAAGTTTCCGGTTTCTGCCAAATCGGTCGGACCGCGTGCCGCACATACGGCTTATTCGGGACGCAAAGAGCCGATTGAAATCAATACACCGATCGTTTGCGGCGGGGTCATCGTCAACCCAGGCGATTTAATTGTCGCTGATGAAATCGGCGTTGCGGTTGTCCCTGCTTCACAATTAGAAGCGGTTTATCAAAAGGCAAGGGAACAAGCCGATAAAGAAATAGCGACCCGCGAAGAAATCCTAAAAGGCGCCACGGTAGACGAGTTGCTGGCTAAGTTTGGGCGGATATAGCGTCAAGGAAAGGAGCCATCCATGCCACATCCAATATATGAAAAACTCGAGTTACACCAAATCATCGCCATCATCCGCGGGGTTGGAAAAGAACACATGATTCAAACCGTAGAGACACTTCTTGAGGGTGGGATAGACTGTATCGAAATCACGTTTGACCATTCAAGGGAAAAAGGTATTCGTTCTACATTGGATTGCTTAGAAATGGTATCTGGGCACTTTGGGCATCAAGTCATTCTCGGTGCGGGAACTGTTCTGACAAAAGAAGAAGTGCATCTGGCCAAGAGCTGCGGTGCCCAATATATTATTTCGCCGAATACGGACCAAGCTGTAATTGCGGTAACTAAAGAAGTGGGAATGCTCTCTATGCCGGGGGCATTGACGCCAACCGAGGTGATAATGGCTTATCATTATGGTGCGGATATCGTAAAACTGTTTCCAATCGATACATTGGGCGTTGCTTATCTAAAAGCGATCAAATCACCCTTAAAGCATATTCCTGTCTCAGCAGTAGGCGGCGTGACGCCGGAAAATATTAGTATGTTTCTTAATAATGGCGCGCTCTGTGTTGGTGTCGGTGGAAATCTTGTCAATGCCAAGCTGGTAGAATCAGGAGATTACGAAAAAATATTTTTGCAGACCCGATCTTTTTGTGATAGAATCAAATAAGCTGGTCTGGCAGGAGGTTATTGATTATGAAAATTTATGATTTATCACTACCTTTTTCAAAGGATATGCCGGTTTTTCCGGGAACACCAGGCATGGATTATGCCCTTTCCCACACGGTCGAAAAAGACAACTATAATTTGGGAATCGCATCTATTAATAGCCATGCCGGAACTCATACGGATGCCCCTCGCCATTTCCTTGCTGAAGGGAGTTGCCTTAACGATGTTGATATTGACCACTATATTGGATATGCAGTTGTTATCGACTGCACAGGGAAAGCTGCCTTTGATGCAATAACAATTGATGATGCAAAACCGTATGAAGATGTCATTAAGAAACATAAGAAAGTGATTTTTCGTACTGACTGGTCAAAATTAGCAGATCAAGAATGCTTTTATACCGATTATCCGATCGTGACCGAGAGTCTGGCGGATTATCTTGTAGGTTTGGGCATTCATATGATCGGTGTTGAGTCGCCTTCCTTGAATCCGGAGAAATATATTGAAGTACACAAGACTTTCTTAGCCAATGACGTTGCGGTTGTTGAAGCGCTGACAAATCTTGATTTGCTGCCGCAGGATGTTATATTTTTCAGCGGCGCTCCGGTAGGTATGGCAGAAGCTGACGGGTTCCCAATCAGGGCAGTGGCTATTATTTTTTAAAATAATTTTAAGATGGAGGCTTTAACATGGCATATACCACTAATGCAACAGAGCTTGTTTACACTCTGATTTGCGAAAAAATACAGAATATGGAATGGAAGCAGGGTGATAAAATATGGACTGAACAGAAATTCTGTATTGAATTGGGTGTCAGTCGAGTGGCGGTGCGAAGTGCCATCGATAAGCTTGTTACAACCTCTATTTTACGGAAGGTACAAGGTTCGGGGACCTATGTGCAGGAAAGCAATCCGGTTGCCTTAATCAATGTTCCGACACATCAGATGACAGATCAGGATATATTGGATATTATCCGTTTTCGAATCTATTTTGAGCCCGGAAACGTTATCCAATTCTTAAAATATGGTTCAGAAGAGGAAATGGAGCATTTGGAAAAAGTGCATCATTTGTTAATGGATTGCGATAAATCCGCAGAAGATTTTTTAAAATATGATTTTGAATTTCATCGTATTATTGCTGCCGGAACCAAGAATATATATATTGAGCAGGTCTATTTATTGTTGACGGACAATCTGGTTAAGAATCAAGAGCGGCTCCACGAGATCTTAGGTCCTGAAATAGCGCTGAAATATCATCCGGTTATTATGGAGTACATAAAGAAAAAGGATAGTGAGGTGGCGTCGCTCATTATGAAGCGCCATCTTGAGGAAACAGCGGAGTTGTTTGAAAAGCATATGCTAAAGGAGAAGGAGAAGAGTAACGGATATTTGAGTTAGGTGCCAATGCAACCAGTGCCAAAGACCTTCCGTTAATGGTGATATGATAACTTCGGCAAAAAGATATAAAATTGCCGAAGTTATCATATTGATTTTTGATAGGGCATTGGAATGGAAGTATAAATCAAAACGAGATTCCAAAAAAATAATTTAAATGATATAATACGTATTGTGGCGCAGATACAAAACCAAAGTGTTTCTGTTGTTTTGAAAGCTAATGCCAGTATGATTTGCCTGTATTGGAATATTGGTATTACAATTTATCATCTACCTTGACATGCTTCCTATCCGCTCGTTCCATATTGAGAAGAAGGCGGAACAGAAGTAGATATTAAAGACTAATGGAAGGGAATTAGTATGGATAAAAATAAGAATGAAAAAATGTTCCAAATTCGTAATAGTACAATCGATTTTCTTGTTTTTACGAAGCAAAATGCTGAAGACGGGATAGAGGTTCGAGTACATGATGAGAATGTATGGTTGTCTCAAAAGGGAATGGCACAATTATTTGAGTGTAGTACTGATAATATATCTTTGCATTTGAAAAATATTTTTAAAGTAGGTGAGTTGGAAAAAGAAGTAGTTACCGAGGAATCCTCGGCAACTGGCGATGATGGAAAAAACTACAAGACGAAGTTTTATAGTTTAGATGCAATTATATCGGTAGGCTATCGCATAAATTCAGTGCGTGCCACACAATTTCGTCAATGGGCGACAAAAGTGCTGCATACATACACAATTCAAGGATATGTGCTGGATAAGAAAAGATTAGAAAATGGGCAGATTTTTGATGAAGAGTATTTTGAACATTTACTGGATGAAATCAGGGAAATCCGGTCTAGTGAACGAAAATTTTACCAAAAGATTGCCGATATATATGCTACGGCAGTAGATTATTCAAAAGATGCTAAAATCACAAAACAGTTTTTTGCAACTGTGCAGAATAAGCTTCACTTTGCTATTCACGGGAATACGGCAGCGGAAGTCATTATAGAAAGAGCGAACCATAAAAAAGGACACATGGGATTGATGACATGGAAAAATGCACCAAGCGGGAAGATTGTGAAAGCCGATGTTAGTATTGCAAAGAATTATCTTTCCATGTTAGAAATGAAAGACTTGAATCAATTTGTTTCTATGTATTTGGATTATGCAGAGCGTCAGGCGAGAAAAAGGATTCCGATGACAATGGAAGATTGGGCAACGAAATTGGATGTGTTTTTGGAAATGAATGAGGAGACGATTTTACAGGGAAAAGGCAAAGTTACGGCTGAAATTGCTAAGGCATTTGCAGAGAGTGAATTTGAAAAGTATAGGGCTATACAGGATAAAAATTACAAGAGCGACTTTGATAAGTTGTTGGAGGAAATATAAATTGGGCAATCTTAAATAAATCAGTATACAAAGATATATTGGATTTATGGATATGTTTTCTGTAATGGGGGTAGTTGAGACAGTTGTCAGTTTATCCCTCAAAAAAGATACCTCAAAAATAGAGGTGCCAATGCAGCCTTCTGACGAGAGTATAAGTCTAAGAAGGAAAATCCAGAGATCAAACACTGTCCGCAGGAGAAGGTGGGATTTATTAAAGAAGCACTGGAATATTACGGATTATTATAAAAAATAAATAGGAACTTGCAAGGCATCCTCTTATCGGAGTTAGTCTGATGGGGATGTTTTTTGTTTAATAGGCTCCAGAAGCTACAGGTGATTTATCAGTTTGGCAAATAATAAATTCAGAAAAAATTAATTTTGGACTAACTTTTTATAGCCGTCAGTTGTTATTATATTATATGGAGATGTACACGAAAGGCGAGAAGAGATGCATCCTGATTTCTTGATAATACAGAAAATAAAAAGTGGAAAAAGTGAAGCTAGTGAACAATTAGTGATAAAATATTATTCTTCCATATATCAATATTGTTTTTTAAATATTCATGACCGTGATTTGGCTGAAGATATGACGCAAGAAACATTTGTACGTTTTTTTGAATCTTTAAAGACGTATACGGATTATGGAAAAACGAAGAATTACTTATATTGCATTGCGGGGAATATCATTAAGAACTATTACAAAAAGAAGAAAGAGGTGTTGATGGGTGAAATCCCGGAAATACCTGAAAACAGTATGGGTGATATAGAAACCAAACTGGATATAGAACAAGCGATTGATAATTTGCCGGATGAGTTGAAAGAAGTCACAATTTTGTTTTTCTTTCAGGACTTAAAGCAGAGCCATATTGCAGACTTATTAAATATAAAACTATCACTTGTAAAGTATCGTATAAGTAAAGCAAAAAAAATATTATCAGTTTGTCTCGAGGTGAATAGGAAATGAAACTATACAAAAAAAGAATTGATGATTACAAGAAACTTATACAGGAACAATATGTCAGGGAGTCTTCAGTTCAGAACGTTATTGACCGGTGCAAAGACGTGTTGCCTCCGCAGGAGAACATCCGAATATCGTATTTTGAATTTTTATATGAGCAATCTAAGTTTGTCAAGAAAAGATGGTGGGTATTGCAGGGATGCGTGTTGCTTATGCTCTGGCTTCTGTTAAAAGATTCAGGAGCTCTAGAAAATATGGGACGAACGATGGGAGTTTTTGCTGCATTATTTGCAGTCTTAATTATTCCAGAAATCTGGAAGAATCACAGATTTTCATGTACGGAGATTGAGGGGGCATCATTTTATTCTTTACGGCAGATATGTGCGGCAAGAATTTTGTTATTTGCATTTGTGGATATAGTTATGGTTACCGTTTTTTTAGTGATTACCTATAACACAATACAGATTTCGGCATACAGAATGATAATGAACTTTTTGCTTCCATTTAATGTTTCCGGTTGTATTTGCTTCCGGTGCTTATATAGCAAGGTGGGTGAAACGGAATACATGGCAGTTCTTGTAAGCATAGTATGGATCGTAATATGGTCAGCAATTGTAACGCAAGATTCAATCTACCATATGATTGCCGAACCGATTTGGCTTGGCTTGGTTTTGCTATCTTTTGGATATTTAATAATTTGTATTCGAAAATCACAATTTAATTGCGAAATAGTTCAAGGAGGATGCTGATGGAATTAAAGCTTAAAAATGTATCAAAAGATTTCAATAGTGTACATGCAGTAGATAGTGTTACGTATCCAATGGAAAAAGGCGTGTATGGACTCTTGGGTGTAAATGGTGCTGGGAAAACCACATTAATGAGAATGCTCTGTACGGTCATCAAGCCGACATCTGGAGATATCACATGGAATGGGAAAAATATCTTTGAATTAGGAGCAGCTTATCGAGACACATTAGGATATTTGCCGCAGGATTTTGGGTATTACCCAGATTTGTCAATTTATGATTACATGATATACATTGCATCGATCAAAGGCATCCGTTCAATTGTAGCGAGAAAAAGAATAGAGCAGCTATTGGATCGGGTGGGATTGTCAAAATACAAGAAACGAAAAATGAAAACTTTATCTGGCGGGACGGTAAGACGTGTTGGAATTGCTCAGGCAATGCTTAATAATCCGAAAATACTGGTGTTGGATGAACCAACGGCAGGGCTTGATCCTAAGGAAAGGATCCATTTCCGAAATTTGATCAGTGAATTATCAGAAGACCGTCTGGTATTGCTTTCTACGCATATCGTAGCAGACGTTGAATTCATTGCGAATGAAATCATGCTGATGAAAGATGGAAAATTCTTTTATACAGGTACTTCGAAAGAATTGATTTCATCTATGGACGAATCTGTTTGGCATTGTACAGTGCCGAAACAAGAGGTGAATCATTATATGAAGAAATATTTGGTGGGTAATGTAAAAACGATATCTAGCGGTGCAGAATTGCGAATCCTTTCCAAAATTCCGCCGATAGAAAATGCGGTACAGCAAGAGGCGACATTAGAAGACTCATTTCTATTATATTTTGGAGAGAAAGTAGGTGATGAAGTTGATTCTGGGATGTGAAGTGAAGAAGATTTTTTCGAAAAAAATCAATCGGGTTGTACTTAGTGTTGCGCTTTTACTTGCAATTGCATTTAGCCTTTTTGCGATAAAAAGCATACGTTATTATGATAAAGACGAAGTGTTATATACTGGAATTACTGCATCTCGCAGTCTTGCGGCTGATAGAAACAGATGGAAAGGAGAACTGACAGCAGATAAGGTTGCAGAGGTGGTGAAAAGTAGAAAAGAATTAACAGAAAAGTATCCAGAAGGAATACCTGATACGGAATATGGTAAAACGATACAGTCTTATGATGATATTATAAATTTTGTGATTAATATATTGACTCCTGATTCTGATTATGATGATAGTGTTTTATATCAATTGACAGATGAAAAGGTGAATAATATATATACCGAATATGAAAGGAATATACAGAAAATGCTTAAAGATTACGGGAAAACACTGGGACAGAAAGAATTTTTGGCAAAGCAGTACAAAAAGGTGAAAATGCCGCTCGCTTATGAGGCGAAAGATTCATGGGATACCATGACACTGTATGCGGAGACATATGGAATTGTTCTGGCAGTTTTCATTGGTTTTCTGGCTGCAGGAATATTTGCTGAAGAATTCCAAACCCGAGCAGAGGCGGTATTTTTCTATACGAAATATGGACGATCAAAAGCAACGAAAAGTAAGATTGTAGCAGGAATACTTATGACGACGATAGTTTATTGGGTTGGAATAGGAATGCTTTCATTGATTTCGTTTGGAGTTATGGGAGTAAGTGGGTTTAATACTCCGTATCAGATTGACCAGCCTTATAGTATTTACTCTATGACATATGGTCAGTATTATTTGTTGATATTGCTGTGTGGCTATATTGCCTGTTTATTTGCGGCATTGCTAACCATGTTGATAACGGCGAAAATGCATACTGCAAGTGTGGCAATCTGCGTTCCATTTTTCATGTATTGCATGATTCCATTTATCGGACGGGCTCTTCCCTCGTTTACAACATTTTTTAAATTAACGCCAAATGTACTTATGAATATTATTGAGAGTGCAAAAGCCCCTACCATCTTTCAGATTGGGAATATTGTATTTCGTCAAATTCCATTTGTTATGTTGATATATATCGTAGTTTCAGTTATATTATTACCTTTCGTGTACAGGAGCTATTGCCGATATGGTTTGTCAAAAAAATAGTGTACTGATTCACAAAAAATCATATCATCTGTTTAATTTTTTTATTAAAAAATATGAAAAAATCAAAAAAGACTATAATCATGATTTTATTATGCTACATAATAAAAGGACAAAAACGTACAGCATCATCAGCATACTGGAGAAGATAGTAGACTGTTTAGTAATATTGGTGATTCTAGTTCAGACATTTACAGGAATCCTGTCAATCGGAAATTTTATTTTATATAATAATTCTATTGACAGTCTGAAGGAGAATATCGTGTCTATACTTTCACAGATATCCTATGTTTACAAAAACAGTGCAATGATCGAGCAGATAAGAAGGTTCTTTGAAATAGATCCGGAAGATATTCATCAGGATGGAATTGAAATTGGAGAAATTTTTAGAGTCAAACTAAAAAATGTATCCTATCGTTATCAGGGAAATGAAGAATATTCACTTAAGAATATAAATTTGGAGTTCGCCAAAGGTGACTTTACTGTGTTGATTGGATATAATGGATCGGGAAAATCAACGTTGATAAAAATAATAATGGGGATTTACAATGACTATGAGGGCGATATTTTTGTGAACGATATGAATTTAAAGATTATTAATCTAGTAAAGTATCGGGAAAGAATCAGTGTAATGTTCCAAAGTTATATTAAATATGAAAGCAGTATTTCAGATAATATAAAGTATGGGAACCTTAAAACGTCGGATAATTCACAAATATATAAAATGCTAGATAAAGTTACACTTACAGAGTTCAAAGAGTATATGGGGCAATCTTTGGGATACCAATTTACAGAAGGAGCTCAGATTTCTATTGGACAGTGGCAAAAGTTGGCACTGGGACGAACTTTGATAAAATCTGCGGACATGTATATATTTGATGAGCCGAATGCATCTCTTGATATTGCATCTGAGCAGGCAGTTTTAAATATGATACATGATGAAATGCAGAATAAAATTGCAATTCTTATTATCCATAGGTTTAATTGTATGCTGGAAAAAGCGAATAAAATAATTGTATTGGCAAACGGTGAGGTTCAGGAAGTTGGTATCCATGAAGAATTGCTTAAGAATCATGGCTTATACAATCATTTATGTAAGGTACAAAAAGAAATGGAAATATCAGATAATTTGGAATTATTATAATTAATTTGATCCGCTGTAGTAATCTTCATTCTGCTTCGTAAAAACAAATAATGCTCAATTTCGTTCCTTATATAGGCGTATTCGTACGTGATATTTAAATCTATTTCAATAAATATGCTACTTCGTTCTTTACATTTTGAAATCGTTCATGTATAATGGAAAAGGAGGTAGCAGAATGAAATATTCGATTGAAATTGGAAAGATTGTTGAAGGAGCCTTGAAGCATGACCAAATCAAGGTTCTTAATTATACTAAGCAGCTTATTGAAAAGCTTGAAGAAGACGATGAAACCCGAGCGGCAAATAAGTTTAATAAGATTTTAACTATGCAAAATGAAACTACTCTATCTGCAATGGGTATGTCAAAAGAAGTCAATATACCCGTAGACGCCGAATCTCGTACTACTTTGGCAGATGTTATTTATCCAGACAAAAATAATATCGAGGTCATACTATCCAAGAGCAATTCCGAAAAATTAAATTCTTTTATTTTGAGTTATAAAAATGCGGACAAACTTAATTCTTTAGGTATAGGGGTATCCAACACATTATTGCTTTATGGGCCACCCGGTTGTGGGAAAACAAAATGTGCATATTTAATTGCCAAAGAATTGCAGTTGCCACTTGTTGTAGCAAGGCTGGATAGTCTTATTTCTTCCTATCTAGGAACAACAGCTAAAAATATTCGAACACTTTTTGAGTTTGCACAAAAAACTCCGTGCGTGTTGTTTTTAGATGAATTTGATGCTATTGCAAAGGCTCGTGATGACAGTAACGAACTTGGAGAGTTAAAACGAGTAGTAAATAGCTTGCTTCAAAATGTAGATGCAATGAGCAATGATAGTTTACTATTAGCGGCAACAAACCATGAAGGCCTTTTGGATTCTGCTGTTTGGCGTAGGTTTGACTATAAGTTAGAAATAGAATTTCCAGACAGTGACGCTATTATTAAAATGACAGATCTCTTTACAAATGATAACACCAATTTAACACTAAAAGAAAAGAAAGAAATGGCTGTTGCTTTTGCAGGGTTAAGCGGGGCAAATATCGAAGAAATTGTAAAAAAAGCTATGAGAAATTCTGTTATCCACAATGAACCCTTTTCTAAAACTAGCGTGTATGATGAATTTTTTACGTATAAGAAGATTCTTCCCCAAAATTGTGAGGATGAACGACTTTTACAAAAAATCAAAGCACAGTATTTGCGCGAATGCGATAAAAAAGTTTTCAGTTTGGCAATTATCGCAGATATTTTGAGTATTTCTAAAACCACAGCATCAAAAATCGTCAAAGAGGAGGTTAAGAAATGAGCGAAAAGAATTTACCAATAAAGTAGTTCTTCAAAAAGCTGCCGATACGAAAAAAAACCAAGGTGGAGGTAGTACAAAATTCTTTGGTGAAGTAACACCTGCGTTACAAAGCGAGATTATAAACAAATTTCAGCACATTATGGATTTTTATGAAGATGTATTTACTGAAAATGCGCTTGTGCCAGCGGTCGGCAAGATTACCGTTAAGCCAGAAGCTATTGCAAAATCGCATAAGCCTAATAATCTTTGTCATGAGTGTCCAATCATCGGAAGTGAAGATTTAGATGAAGTTTATATCAAAGTAACAAAGAAATTAATAACAGATACCGTTGCCTTGATTAAGAAACCTCCGTCCGAAAAGTTCCGAGCTAACTTAACCGCAATTTCAGATATTCAGCCGATATTGGCAGAAGAAAAAATTTCGGACGAACTTGCGGCAGTTTCGGCTCAAGAGAATTTCAACAAAATAAAGCATAAAATTAAAATTAAAATCTTTGATTTTGATGATGACTTTGATAACAATCAAATTATGGGCTATATTATGAAGAAACTTAAGGAGTTTGGATTTGCAGATAAGCATGAACTTATTACCTATGGTGACCGCATTAAATTTATTAAAGTTGGAGTAACGTCTTATGAGGATGTAATAAAGATTGCCTCCATCAATGGAGTAAAAGCAGTCGATTTTTTTCAAGAATACTCCCTTCCATTAAGTGAATTTGCCAATATTGACTTGCAAACATTTTTGGATGGTGAGTATTCTGATAGTGAAACTTGCATTGGAATTATTGATGGTGGAATCAGTGATGATAATGTATTTTTGAAACCTTATATAGTGGCCCGCGAAAAGTATGTAAATGAGGCCTATCAGAATGCACGCCATGCAACATTTATAGCCTCTACAATTCAATACGGAAACAAGCTGAATGGTATTCCGGCAGCTGCACCACAAAGATTCAAGTTTGTCGATGTAATTGCAATTCCTAATGGTGATGCGAATTTTGGCCTAACTGATACCATTGGGGAAGAAGACTTAATGGAAATTCTTGAAGAGGTAATGCTAAAGTATTCACAAAGCGTCAAAATTTGGAATCTTTCACTAGGAATAGAAAGCAAGGTATGTCAAGGCGCGATGTCTGATCTAGGTGTTTTTTCGGACTATATTCAAGACAAGTATGAAGTTCAACTTTTTGTCTCAAGTGGCAACCTTAACAAATTACCCTTGCGGGAATGGCCTGCGCAAGCCAGTATGGGTGAACGCGATAGAATTATATCTCCTGCGGATTCTGTGAGAGCAATTACTGTCGGATCAGTAGCATTTTATGATTCTGAAATTTCAATAGTTAGAGCAAATGAACCTTCGCCTTTCAGCCGAAGAGGGCCTGGTGCAAACTACATAGTGAAGCCAGATGTAGTTGATTATGGTGGTAATATTGCAACTAATCTCAGTATTGATGGACTTGGGATGAAAGGACTTGATGTTCAGGGGAACATAATTGAGGGTATCGGTACCAGTTATTCTAACCCGAGAGTTGCTCAAAAATTTGCCTCCGTTTATGATGAAATGGTCGAAAAAGACCTTTTGTTGGCTAAAGCCATGCTAATTCACTCTGCAAGAATGGAGGCTCGTGAGCTATTAGATCAGAACCAAGACAACATTAAATACTATGGATTCGGTATGTCCGCCGTTAATGCACAAGATGTTCTTCAGTGCAGCGAGGATGAAATTACTTTAGTGTTTCGTCAAAAAGTAACTCAAGGCGCCCATCTTGAAATGTATGGTTTCCCTTATCCCTCTTCATTGATTCGTAATGGAAAATGTTATGGTGAAATTGGAATGACACTTGCGTACAACCCCCTTCTTGATGACCGCTACGGCAGGGAGTATTGCAGAACCAATATTGACGTAAGTTTTGGGACATATAAATATACTCCCGCAGGAAAAATGAAATTTGCCGGATGTGTCCCTCTCGAAAGCGCATGGGATGAGAAATTTGAACAATCCAGAGTAGAGAACGGATTTAAATGGAGCCCCATTAAATCCTATTATAGAAAAATTAGTAATAAGGGTATACAATCTGGAGAGGGATGGAAAATTCGCATTGATATGAACCCGAGGAATGGGCTTACCGTCTCTGCACAGGAGTTTGTTTTGATTGTTACTATTAAAGATCCTACTGGTCACGATATTTATTCAGAAGTTGTAAATGGGCTAAGAGCAAGAGGCTATGTAACCAATAATCTTGAGACCAGACAACAGATTCGCCAGCGTCAGTAAAATGCAATAGAACATTTTTACACAGAGACTCAAAGGTCCTGTTTTAGGGGGATATCTTATGAACAATGATTTAGGTATAAAAGTATAGTGGTAATGTGATAAAGGTCATGAATGGCAAGCTTATGTATATAGTAGAAATAAAGGACATGGTTGTCCAATTTATAAAAGTAGATAAGCAGGGAACACAAGTTGAAAGGCGAAAATTATAAATGGATGGAACAGTAAGAAATAATATAAAAATTGGTGCAACAGTTATGATTGTACAGAAGCAAGATCAGCGAACAGGAAATCTTACAGAAGGTGTTGTACAGCGTATATTGACAAATTCACAGAATCATCCAAGAGGTATCAAAGTGATGCTCGTGGGCGGACTGGTTGGCAGAGTGCAGGAAATAAAATTAAAGGCGCAACCAGAATGAGCCGGATTTGGATTATTCCCGAAGATGCTGAGAAGCCTACGTTTGATAGAAGAGATCGAAGGATTGATAGCCAAAGTATGTAGGGACGAATTATAAATGAGGGACTTGCAAATGCTATGTTATGCAAATAAAGATACCATAAATGTTTTAAACGAAGACTTCTTTGACTTTTATGAGCGCTGTTACTCAAAAAAGAAGTTCGATTTGATCTTTGGGAAACCTGTTACTGTTATACCGCTGCCGAAAAGCAATAAGGCCTCTCAAAAGACTGGTATTCAAACGGGAGTGATTTATCATCTGGAAGCTAAAAAAGAAACGCTTGCATCCTTAAGTGAAGAAGACCGATCCATTATTGTATCTGTTGCGTCGCAGATACTGCTGACGGATGGAACTTCCAGGATGCATTCCAAAATCATTGCGCATCGCAAAGCCGTTGTGGAATGGAAGAAACAGTTCAAGGAGAATGAAAGAAAAGGCTGGAACCGGCGCAACTCGGAATCGCCGCCGTTTTTGGCTGACACTGTTTCGGACGAGACTCTTCCCCGGGTATGCCATATCATCGATGCGCTGATCAAAGCGATGGAGCCTTTGGACTGTTCTTTGGCAGAAGACCTTAGCTTTATCGTAAACGGTGAAACGGTACGACTTTCCTTTTCAGAATCACAGGATAAGGTTTCACATATTCCAACAAAAGAAGAAAACATGCAACTTTTGAAATACGAAGAGAAACGCAAGCGGTATTCCTGGGCATCAAAACCACAAATTCGGAAGTATGACTATGTCTATAACGGGCGTATATGCCTTACGGTCAGCAATCAGAAGAGCTTCTGCGACTGCAAATCATATGTTGTAGAGGAACGCCTTAGTGACATTATGATTGAGATATACGAAGCGGCTGAAGCGCTCAAAAAAGCTCGTGAGGCCCGTGAAGAAGCTGAACGCAAGCGACAGGAGGAGAAACACCACGAAGAGGAACGACGTAAGCGTTACAATGTAGAGGTTAATCAGACACTTGCCCTGACAAATCTTGCCGAAGACTATGATATTGCCTGCAAGATACGGCAGTATATATCTGTTGCCGAAGAATCTCAAAGTGCGGAATGGATTGAATGGGCAAAAGCCAAAGCCGACTGGTATGACCCCACAGTCGCTAAAAAAGATGAGTTTTTCGGTAAACGCGAGCATGAAAAAGCTGCGGAGGAGAAGAAACTCAAGCACCAAGGCTATTGGCGGTGACGCGACAGGCTCTGTTGAGGATTGAGGTGAATCAATGCGCATCTGGTCAGTACAACCCGAATATCTATATGAAAAACTCAAAATCGAAAAGATTCTGCATTGTGATCCAACTCAATCAGAGTTAATTACCGAATGCGGCTTTGGTTCGGCATATGACTGGCTCGTGGAGCAGATGATATCGCGTGTGGGGCCGCCGCCCATAGGAGTAAAGTACCCGTTTTGGGCGTGGCATACCTTGGAGTGGAAGCGGCAAAAACCGGATTTGCGACGCAGGGAATTTCGTGCCTATAATGGAGACCAAGCTTGCATCGAGCTGGAAATCCCGGATACGTCTTTCCGCCTTTCGAAAATGAATGGGAGAATCATGGGAAATATATACAGGCTACATTTTGGGAATTACGCCTTGAACAGGTTGTTGCCGTCCGTCATTTTAAAGGACTCATAGGTAACATTGAGTCGAAATAAATATACAAAATGAATGTGCACGTCTCAGACAGTGAAGAAAATTATAAGACATAGGGTTGTGTGCTGTTTGAATAAAAAGCGGAGGAAACAGTATGAATACAGATGAGCATAATAATATAAATGGTCAAATCATTTTTTATCAGACTGAGGACGGTAAAGTCTCGGTTAATGTGCGCTTTGAGAACGAAACATTCTGGATGACATAGAAGGCGATTGCTGAGCTTTTCGATACCGATCGAAGCGTCATCACAAAACACATTATTAATATTTTTCAGGAAGAAGAACTTGATAAGGATTCAACTTGTGCAAAATTTGCACAAGTCCAAACCGAGGGCAATCGCCAAGTCACACGTGACGTGGAGTTCTACAATCTCGATGCGATTATTGCCGTCGGATATCGTGTGAATTCCAAGAAAGCGACACGCTTCCGGCAGTGGTCGACACGGACACTGCGGGAGTTCGTTCAAAAAGGTTTTGTCCTCAACGACGATATGCTGAAAAACGGCAGGGCATTTGGGCGCGATTATTTTGATGAGTTGCTCGAACGCATCCGTACCTTTGCCTATTATTCTTGATAAAGAAGTTCGAGAAAAGATAGCTACTCAACTATTGTCAATTCGCTTGAAAGTACAATTGCTTAAGCAAGAAGCACAAGAGGCTGTTAACCTTGCCAAAGCAGAAATTGAAAAAATCCTACTAGGAGGCAGCTTATGAGATTAACAGGAATTATTGATTATACAATGGACTTGTTTACTGTTGTTCCGTGATTCCGCTGAAACAGATAAGTTTTGCAGAGCTTTATTCTATAACATTAACACAAAACAAATCCCATTAAAGATGGAGCAGAATCTCAAGGTAATTATTGAAAGTGAGCAAGCGTTTGATGATGACACTTTGATTAATGATCCTTCCTTTGGGGAGAATTATTTCCTAACCAGGCAAATAGTAATAATAGGCATGTCTGGAAATTTGATTTTGGTTACACCATTCATCAACCTTTAGACCGCTGGCCTTTCTTCCTTCTATCCTTTGTTTCCATAAGGTAATGGAGTCTGCACTCATGATGATCCTCCTTAAAATCAATTTGATCTTTTTAAGGAAGGATATCATATTTTTCGACTTATGGGAACGACGCTATCTTTGAAGCACTTACATAATATCTTGCACTAATGGTTCTG
>Ga0153924_1000057_pt1 | contig 82173 bp, 80 predicted proteins | sample TSNJ008MetaG_FD_104709 | JGI IMG/M metagenome (GOLD analysis project Ga0153924, IMG submission 104709) | Attine ant fungus gardens microbial communities from New Jersey, USA - TSNJ008 MetaG | ecosystem: Host-associated > Fungi > Mycelium > Unclassified | place: USA: New Jersey, Wharton State... | reverse complement strand
TATGGCCAAGCTGTGACCTATCTTTTTATGTATTTTATACTTCGTTTGATCATGTCTATCATATATAAGAAGATCAGTATTCCAGCTAATATCGGAAAGATAGTATTCCCAGCCCGAAACACTCTTAAGCCAATGTCTGATAGTACCATGATGAATAGAATATCTAAAATCAAACCGTACTTTTCTACTATTAAATTGTATTTCTTCAGCATTAAATCACTCCTTTAGCAACATTATACTATTGAAATGATCAATAAGCTATAGGCTGCGGCTGATTTCCAGTGATTCCCTATCCCTCCTTTTTACTTGAAATCGTCGACATTATCTGCCGTAATGACTGAGACCCCAGTATCAATTACTTTACCCGCTAAATCTTTTCCTTGCAGCACTTCCACAGCAGCTTTCAGCCCTTCATATCCCATCACATCCGGATTCTGTGCCATAGATGCAACTAAGTATCCGTCTTTAACTAATTGTAAAAGGGTATCTGATTTATCAAATCCAACGCCTAATACTTCGCTGTCACCAACCTCCTGGATAGCATTACCAACACCTGTTGATGAGCCTTCGTTTGTGCCAAAGATTCCGACACAGCCGGCGGTGATATAATTAGCTGCGATATCTTTAGATTTGGCTGCATCACCTTCACTATACTGTGTTTCAAGAAGCACGAAATCCGTTCCTTCAAATGCTGATCTAAATCCTTCCTCACGCAAAACCGTTGATGTAGATGCCGCACTGGCATTAATGATTCCAATATCGCCAGACGTCACGTCTTTCGCTTTTAGTGCTTCTAATAATGTTTCACCAGCTTTTTTCCCAGCTGCTTCATTATCTGTCGAGAAAGTAGCCTCACCTTCTGTATTCGCCGGTGAATCAACATAGATAATCTTAATGCCATCTGCAATTGCCTCTTCAAGCGTAGCTGTTACCGCATCGGGTCCATTTGCCGCTAAGATGATAGCATTAGCCCCGCCTGCAATGGCATTATTGATACTCTCAATCTGCTTGGCATCATCTTTGACATCTGGAGCCAGCCATGTGTATTCAACATTTCCCAATTCCTTAACTGCTTCTTGGCAGCCCTTGTCGAGATTTACCCAATGCTGATCCATTTGATCCATCGTAATCAAATACACCTTGTAAGTTTCATCAGTCTCTTCGGCTTTTTTAGATTCTGTCTCTCCTCCTTTCGTGCCACAGCCTGCCAACATGACAGCGACTAAAACTACACCTAATAATACCCTTAATAATTTCCCCTTCATATGAAAACCTCCTATTTTTTTATGATAAAGCTTATGCTTTTATCTCACTTTTTTAATGGGTTTACCGGTACGGACAATAATGTCTAGCAATACAGATGCGACTACAATCAATCCAATGACAATATTTCTAATTGCGACTGGGGCGCCGGCAAACTGAAGACCATTTTGCAGAACCCCCCAGATCGCCGCGCCAATGATGGTTCCTAGCAGTATTCCCTGGCCGCCCAAGGTACTGACACCACCAATAACAGAGGCTGCAACTGCATACATCTCATACATATTTCCGGCATCCATGGTTCCCATCCCGGAAGTCGCACAGATAATCAGGCCCACGATAGATGCGCAAAATGCGCTGATTAAGTACACCTTAACCGTTGTGCCAACCACGCTTACGCCAGATAATTTGGCTGCCTCCACATTGCTTCCCACAGCATAAATATGCCGCCCTGTGCGGGTTTTGCTGAGGATAAAATTAAATCCCGCCCACAGTATGATTGCTATCCAAATCGTATTATAAAGACCTAAGGTCTTACCATAATAAAAGAAATCTCTGAATCCTTTTGCCGCTTCACCGATAGAATCTGTATTATAATTATTATTGACGATCTGCGCAACACCTCTTGTAATGGTCATGGTTCCGAGAGTAGCGATAAATGGCGGCAATTTAAACTGGGCGATGAGAACTCCATTTACAATTCCGATTAATAAACAGCATATAATCGAAATGCCAACGGCCATCCAGGGATTCATTCCCTTCGTCATAAGTGTTGCTGAAATCATACAGCTCATGCCTACAACCGAGCCAATCGACAGGTCAATATTTCCAGTAATCAATACATAAGATTGTCCAATCCCGATTAATAGGATAGGCGCAATTTGCCTAAGCAGGTTTGCGACGTTCCTTCCAGAGAAAAAGCTTGGATTCAAAACGCCAAATACAATACATAAAACAATCAAACCTGCAGTTACTGTGAGCACCTGCCCCATTCCTCTAATAGATAGAATCTTTTTCATCACTCTTTCACCTCTTATCCCCGGTAGTCTTAGCCAGTTTTATTTTAAATTGAGTGGCATATTTAAGGATTTGCTCCTGCGTCGCCTCCGCTGCCATTAATTCCCCCGTGATTTGTCCATCACACATCACCAAAATCCGGTCGCTGATTCCCATTACTTCAGGCATCTCTGAGGATACGAACAAAACACCAATTCCATTCTTCTTTAGCTCATTCATGAGATTATAGATTTCAACCTTGGCTGCCACATCGATTCCCCTGGTTGGCTCATCGAAGATGACAACTTTGGAGTTTCTGGCTAGCCACTTTCCGACAACGACCTTTTGTTGATTGCCACCGGACAAGCTTCCCGAATCCGAGTCGGCGTTCGCTAGTTTTATCTTCAAATCTAAAACGGCTTTATCGACCATGTTTTTTTGCTTTTTCATATTGACTATGCCCAGCTTATTGCATAAAATATCCAAATTTGGTAGGGCGATATTATCTGCAATACTTAATTTAGTGCATAGCCCATCTTTTTTCCGATCCTCCGGTGCCAGGACAATGCCTTCCTTAATCGCATCTTCCGGCTTATGTATCCGAAGTGTCTTTCCTTTTAGAATGATTTCACCGCTCTCTTTAGAATCGATGCCAAAAATGGCTCTTGTCGTCTCTGTCCGCCCAGCTCCCATCAGGCCTGCGATTCCGACTATTTCACCTTCATATAAATCGATATTAATGTTTTGCACCATAGGCCCTGCGTTCAGATTTTTAATTTCTAAAATCTTTTTTCCTTTTTCACAAGAAACCCTCGGGAACTTCTCTTTAATCTCTCTACCAATCATATAGGAGACTATTTCGTCCATATTTGTTCTGTCAAAATCAAGCGTCGCCACATACTGCCCATCTCTTAGAATAATGATGCGGTCTGTGATATGCTTTAATTCCTCTAACCGATGAGAAATGTACACGATCGCACAGCCTTCTTGTTTTAATTGGTTGATAATTCTGAATAACTCTTCTATTTCCGAAGAGGTCAACGCTGATGTCGGCTCATCCATGATTAGAATTCTTGCATCAGTCGATAAGGCCTTGGCAATCTCTACCATCTGCTGCTTGGATACCGCCAAATCACCTACCACTGTGTCCGGATCAATGTCAATACGTAATCTTGAAAGCACGTCTTGTGCCTCTTTGTACATTTCTTTATTAGAGAGGACACCTGACTTTGTTTTCTCTCTGCCCAGAAAAATGTTTTCTACCACAGAAAGGTGTGAACACATATTTAGTTCCTGGTGAATGATTGCCACTCCTAGATCCTTCGCTTTATTAGGATTCATATTCTCCACAACTTCTCCGGCAATCTTAATGATACCTTCATCCTTCGTGTATACACCACTAAGTATTTTCATTAACGTTGATTTCCCAGCACCGTTTTCTCCCAGAAATGCGAGAACTTCACCGGATTTCAAGTTAAATTTGACATCATCTAACGCCTTTACTCCCGGAAATTCTTTTGTTATATGCTCTAGCTCGACAATGTACTCTTCCATAATCTCCCTCCTCTTCAACTCGCAACTAAAGTATAACACCCCCCTCTTATACAAGGTAGGGGTGTTATATTTGAACAAGGGGGTTGTTTTTCTGTTATTCAAGAATTTGCTTTGTCTCTAGCTCGCCACCCTTGATGATCAGCAGACGATCAGATACTGCCAAAATATCTGTCATTTGAGACGTTAATAAAATTACAGATATTTCTTCATCCTTTAAGCGCTTAATCAGCTTAGCTATATGTGACCGAAGATACATGTCAGCTCCTGAAAATGGCTGCCAAATGAAGACAAGCTTAGGATGATATAACAATACTCGATAATATATTATATTGTATAAGGATTGCGGGGAAAGCTGCTCTAGCTGGCGCGATTTAATCTCGTCGCCTAATTCATGTTCATACTCTTTAATGACACTTTTATAATAATTTCTTTTCAACACGCTTCGCCCTATTTTACGGTCAATCAAAAAACAAAGATTTTCCATATAAGTCATTTCCGGAAAAATCATCGTCTTGATGGGATTTTCTGCGATTATGACAGCATCTTCATGAAATCGCTTATTTGTTATGTGAATACTTTTTCCCTCCAGCAATACTTCACCGCTTTGCGGCAGGGCTTTACCTACGGTTAGGCTGACAATGTCACTAAGAGCCGTATTATCACAATCAAGCAACGCCAGACATTCTAAACGGGAGGCTTCCATAGAGAATTGCCGGAGATTCGTTGTTTCTACGTCCTTAAACTTAAGAATTACCTTTTCTTCTTTTAATGTCGTCCGCAGGGGCTTAGTGATCTGCTTAACAAAGGGCTGTATATGCTGATCATCAAGCTCATCATTAAACAACGTCTTAATAACCTTGCCATCCTCTAATAGTGCCATTTTGTCACATATCTGAAAGGCTTCCTCATGATGATTGGCAATATACATAAAGGCAATTCCTTTTAGTGCGTAATGGCGAATCAAATCATAAAATCGAGCCAATTCCACACGGCTTAGCACTTCACTGATTTCCTTGATGATGATCAAGTTTGTTCCCATCAGCACCGCTTTCACCAGCTCCACTACACATCGCTCAAATTGGCTTAACTCCGCGACCAACAAGCCCGGGTCAATCTGAAAGTCCAAGTCTTCAAGCACGCTCTTTACTTGAATGGCTAAACGCCTTTGATTAATCAAATATTTTTTAAATCCTTTTCTTAATACGAAAATATTGTCAGCTACGCTTAGGTCTTTTATTAGCCTGCTCTTTTTATCAATCACAAAAACCTTGTTATTTCTCTTTACCTCCTTAAGGTAAGTATTGACAAGTCTTTCTTTCAGATATAGCCTTCCATATTTGAGCAGGGAATTATCACAGATCAGGTGAATCATCTCATCAATTCCATGATGGTTCTTCCAAATCATTCCCATAATTTCACCTTCTGAAATATGAACGCTGAAATTGTCCAGATAGACAATTCCGTCCTTTACTAAGGTTGCATTTTCAATACGCAGTACTTCTTTCTTCATCTACTTCACCATTTCCCCAGCGGGCAAGGTTATCTCAACATCTGTTCCAATATCTGGAGTGCTGTACAGATAAAGTCCATACTCATCTCCAAAAATCAACTTAATTCTTGTATTGACATTGACCATGGCTATCCCGCCCTCCTCATTGTGCGGCTCCACATCAATTTCCGGACCCTTCAGGCGATTATTCAGCTGATCTAAGATTTCCCGCTTCATCCCGATGCCGTTATCTGATATGAAAATGATCAATCTGCTCCCCACCAATTGAATTCGGATCAAAATTGTTCCCGGACCGATTAAGGGTTCAATCCCATGGCGGATAGCATTCTCAACGATGGGCTGTAAGATCAGTTTTGGAATCTTAATACTATTGATGATAGGCTCATCTCCCTTGTCACATTCAATGAACAGCTTAATCTTGTCATCGAATCGAAATTGTTGAATAATACAATAGTTTTTCACATTATCAAGCTCATCTTCTACCGTTACCAATGTATCAATATTAGAAATGGTATAGCGGAAGAACTTAGCTAAGGCTTCGGTCATCTCAGCAACCGAATTCATCCCGCCTGCTAAAGCCTCACTTCTAATCCCTTCCAAAGTATTATATAAGAAATGTGGATTAATCTGATTTTGTAACGCTAAATACTCCGCCTGCTTTTTAGAGGCCTGTAGTATTTGCCTACGGTCCAGAATGGTATTTAACCTTTCTAACATAGCTTCATGCTGACTATTGATGCCATAGCGAAGCATAAAAATATCCTGTACCGTATAGCCCTCTGCAAAGACCTGAAATACCTTATTCATTTCACGCATAGGTTTGGTCGCTATATGATAAAAAACAAGCATAAAAAGTCCAATTTCCAGCAGTAGTAATTGACTGATTAAATCACTGCTTAAGATATCGTTATCGATGATTATGAGCACTATCGCCACAACCATCAATATGCTTTGGGCGACCACAATACTATAAATCCTTGGTAATATATATAATTTCTTTTTCTTCATAAACATTCCGATCCTATGAATATAATTTTCGATATTCGTTTGGTTTGAGGCTTGTATAATTCGTAAATTTCTTTGTAAAATACTTCACGTCATGATAACCAACCTCTTCACAAATATCTGCAATTGATTTCTTAGTTTCTTTTAGCAATTCTTTCGCTTTATCCAGCCTTAAGTTTAACAGGTACTCCGAGAAATTGATACCTGTTTCTTTTTTAAACATAGTACTAAAATATGTAGTATTAAAGCCTACCACTTCACTGACTATTTCAAGAGAAATAGGTTCCTTGTAATGTTGTAAAATATACTTCTTGGCCTCTTTGATCGGCTTTGTATCCATTTGATCCTTTTCCTCTAAGATCTTTTCAAAGCTCTTAGTGATTGTCCCAAGAAGATACGCGAAGAGCTCTTTCATTGTTCCACAATCGTGAACCTGTTTATTAAACTCATCAAAAAGCCCATTGATGCCCTCTGTTGGAAGCTGGTTATTGAACAGCGCAAATATATATACATTCATCGCCTCTTTTGTCATTTGAAGAACCTCGTAGCCGGTTATGTTACTTAATTTTCGAATTTCCATCTCTAAAAAGCGTAAGGTTTTCTTCACTTCTTCTAAGTCCTGCAGTTCTATGGCGATCGAAAACTCTTTGTTGAATTTCTTAAATAAATCACTATCGGCAAATTCATTCGCATTTCTGATCTCTCCAAGGATCACCTGATTGCTTCCTTTCATCAGCCTCTGTGCAACCGCCCACTTAGCGGACTTCATTCGCTCCTTTAACATGCCCGAAAAATCTAATTCTACTCCCATTCCGATCGTAATCCGGATCCCCTTTAGGACATTTTGCTGTAATAATAATTCTTCCAGCACTTTGCGCATATTCTTACGGATTCCCTTATAAGCCATGGGATAATTAAGCACCACTAAGCAGCAGCTGTCAGCAAATGAGCATTCCCAATCATAGCAGTCCTTTAAATTAGATAGAAGGATCTGTCTGATTTTATCCTCCAGGTATATCTCGCTCGTTTTTATTTCATTCCTAGCGCCATCGATTTTAATCATTACAGTCTGAAAAATACCCTCCTTGAAATGATATTTATATGTCTCGTTAAGATCTTGGATGCTGATTAGCCGGCTTGCTTTCTTTTGCTGCATCATCACCTCTTTAAAAACAAGCTTTCGCATCCGCTGTTTATCGCTTTTTTCAAACTTTCTTAGTTTCTCTTCCTTTGTGAGCTGTTCCGTTTTTTCCAGATAGGCAGTGCGCATTTTCTCCAGCGTAAGAATCAGTTCATTTTTATCAATAGGCTTTAATAAATAATCAGATACGCCAAACTGAATCGCCTTATGCGCATACTCAAAATCCCGGTATCCACTGATGATTATATACTCCATATCTGGCACTATCTTTCTCGCCTGCTTAATCATCGACAAGCCGTTGCAGCCCGGCATGCGGATGTCCGTAATTGCAATATCTGGCTTGTGCTCTTTGATCAGCTCTAATGCCTCCAGGCCATTGTGAGCTACCGCCACCACCTCCATATCCAAGGCCTTCCAATCTACCAAGCACTGAATTAATTGACATATCTTCCCTTCATCGTCAGCAATCATAACCTTCATTTGAAATCCTCCTCTGAACTTCATTCTTTCAATTATTGATTTATCAATACCCCATTGTGGGTTCTTTCCCTTCACGTTCTATGATATTGTCTTAAAAGTTTAACATAAACTACTATTATTTAGCAAGTCATGTTTTTATCCACAATTTTTGGTTTTACCAACGAAGTTATCCACAATTATTAAATATTGTTGCACAAAAAACAGCCCCTCGTTGTTAATATCGAAGGACTGTTTCCACACATACTAAAAGCTATACAAAGAATGAAATTATTAATGCTACCAAAAAGCCACTTCCACCAACAATGGTCTCCATCACAGTCCATGTTTTTAAAGTCGTTTTTTCATCTATACGAAGTAGCGATTTCACAAGCCAAAAGCCTGAATCATTAAAATGACTGCATACGGTCGCCCCTCCAGCAATGGCCATGGTTACACAAGCAAGATATAACGGTGATAAATTCGCAATGCCTGGCATCGCCGCAATAATTCCTGCTGCTGTTGTCATTGCCACGGTGGCGCTTCCCACAGATATGCGAACCAGAGCGGCAACAATAAATGCGACCACAACAAGTGGCATGGCTCGTCCCGAAACCGCCTCGCCAATCACCTCACCAAGGCCGGAATCCTGCAAGACATAACGTAAAACACCGCCGCAGGCCGTCACTAATAAAATCATTCCGGTCGGCTCTAATGATTTGGTCATTACTTTTTCTAGCTCCTCTTTTGAATAACCATGCCGTATTCCTAGCACAATCATTGCGAAGACCACTGCAATAATCAAAGCAACAAATGGTTCGCCTATGAACGCAAAGATAGGGTGCAAGGTATTTTCAAACGCTGGGATGACACCCGTTACCGAGTTCAAAATAATCAGTACCAGCGGTATTAAGATCAGACATACTACTGTTGAAAATCTGGGGAGCTTGCTCTCATCAAAGGACTTCGATTGATCCACCTTTTCCGGAGCCGGCACATAATATTTATTCCCACAGTATTTTCCGAAGATGGGTCCACCAATAATCATAGCTACCAAGCCAACGCCTGCGCCGCATAGGATAACGTATCCAAGATCCACGCCCAGCATCGAGGCGACAAGAACCGGCCCTGGTGTCGGTGGGATAAAGGCATGGCCTACTGCCAGACCGGCCAAAAGTGGGATCGCATAATAAAGCGTCGATTTTTTCGTCCTCCTGGCTAATCCAAATGCCAACGGTATCAAGATAATTAATCCGGAGTCAAAAAATACCGGTGTTGCGATTAAAAGTCCTGCCATCCCAAGTGCCCATGCAGCCTTTTTCTCGCCAAATTTATCAAGCAAAGTATTCGCAATCACTTGTGCCCCGCCGGACACCTCAAGAATAGCACCAAACATAGAGCCTAATCCGATTAGTAGGGCAATCCCTTTGAGTGTGTTTCCCATTCCAGTGCTAATAGAATTGATAAGCATATCTTTTGGCATGCCTGCTAATAATCCAATGATAATTGCACTGATTAATATTGATATAACTGCTTGAAGCTTTAAAACAATAATTAAAAATAGCAATATGGCAAGTCCCGCCAAAGCAGCCCAAATGAGCCTTCCGGTGCTTGATGGCGTGAAGCCTGCGTCAGTAGCCATTGCCACATTCATATAATTCATTAACCCGTTCATTATACTTTCCTAACCTCCCTGTTATCTATTTATACCCTCTTTGATTTACTCCATGTATCCGCCTTTCATTGGGGATACCGCATGCTTAGTAAACAGCTTAAGCACGCCTGATTCAAACTTTTTATCCTTCTCTTTCCATTTGCTCTTACGTTCGGCTAAAATCTCATCGATTTCATGTGGTGTCTTCTTTTCTCCCGCAACGCCAATAATTCTAAGGATGCGCTTCTTAATATTAAGCTCGATGAGATCCCCTTCTTCGACTAAAGCGATCGGACCGCCTTCTGCTGCTTCCGGTGATACATGCCCGATGGCCGGACCTTTTGAAGCACCTGAGAAACGCCCGTCTGTGATCAGGGCAATGCTCCTGCTTAGCTCCTCATCGGAAGAAATTGCCTCTGTGGTATAAAACATTTCCGGCATGCCGCTGCCCTTTGGCCCCTCGTAGCGAATAAATACCGCATCTCCCGGCTTGATATCTTTATTAAGGACTGCTTCAATGGCGTCTTCTTCACAATCAAAAGGCCGTGCTTTTAAAACCGCTTCATGCATTTCCTGCGGCACTGCCGAATGCTTAACGACCGCCCCCTCAGGCGCAAGGTTCCCTTTTAAAATAGCGATTGTCCCATTCCTTCCTATCGGTTCATTAAAGGTTCTGATAATATCTGTTCTTTGACGCCCAACTCCGGCTAAATAGGCTTCACAGCGGTCATAGAAACCGTTTTGCTTTAAGTCATCTAGATTTTCACCTAAGGTTTTTCCTGTCACCGTCATCACATCTAAATGCAGCTTAGACTTGATTTCTTCCATGATTCTTGGAACGCCGCCGGCATAATAGAAATACTCGGCAGGCCATTTTCCTGCAGGTCTGATATCAAGTAAATAGTGTGCCCCTCTGTGCATTCTGTCAAAAGTATCAGAATCAATCTCAAACCCGAATTCGTGAGCAGCCGCAGGGATATGCAGCAGCGAATTGGTAGACCCTGAGATCGCCGCATGTACCATAATCGCATTTTCAAATGATTTCAGGGTGACAATATCCGTTGCCTTAAGACCCATGCCGGCTAATTTCACAGCTTGCTCACCAGCCTTATAGGCAACCGTTTTTAAATCCTCACAGGTTGCCGGCATTAATGCGCCACCCGGCAGCATTAAGCCCAGAGCTTCCGCCATGATCTGCATTGTTGATGCCGTTCCCATAAACGAGCATGCTCCGCATGACGGGCAAGCATGATGCTTGAAGTAGGTGAACTGCTCTTCGGTAATTTCGCCCCGCCTATACATGGCCGCATACGCTCCGATTTGTTCCAAAGTCAGCAGATTGGGCCCCGCCTCCATGACCCCACCGGTGACAATAATTGAAGGGATATTTAAGCGCCCGATTGCCATTAAATGCGCCGGAACCGCTTTGTCACAGCTAGCAATAAATACACCGGCGTCAAATGTCGTCGCGTTTACATGGATCTCAATGAGATTTGCTATTGTGTCTCTTGATACTAATGAATAATTGATCCCATCATGGCCTTGTGCCATCCCATCGCAAATGTCCGTCGCAAAATACTTGGCGGCCTTCCCTTCTTGATCATTGATGCCTTTCTCCGCACATTGTACTAATTCCAGTAAGTGTGCACTGCCTGGATGACTATCCCCATAGGTACTCTCAATGATTACCTGGGGCTTGCTAAGATCGCTGACGCGCCAACCCATTCCGATCCGCAAGGGATCCATCTCTGGGGCAATCGCCCGAATTTTCTGACTATTTAGTTCCATATAAGCCTCCTCTTCTAAAAAAATAGAGATATAAAATACACCCGGTGTGTTTTTATATCTCTATTCTATATTATCACTTATATATTGACAATATCGTCTATTAATAATAGCATTATGTTTAATATTGATAGATAAATTGATTGATTACATTTATTAATTTGTTGAACTTCGACTAAATACATCGGATGTATTTTTTTTCCTGATCTCTTCAATTCTTCTCCGGTTATATATTAAATGTAATTGCATCGCATATTTTGCACTTTGCGCATCTCTGCTTTTGATAGCCTCTGCGATTTCCCGATGGGTCTCGATTGTTTCATTCTTCAGGATACAGCTACTGGTAACATTGATAAATACAATAACACCATGATTTATAATCGGAATTAATTTTTCAATCACAGCATTTCCACTGCACCTGGCAATCATCTGATGAAACTTAATATCCTCTGCCGTATGATCTAAATTTCTCCGAATACGGTCTTCCACCAGATCACATTGCTTTATCAGCCCTCGCACCTGATCCTCCCTCGCATTCGTCGCCGCCATCTGCGCTATTTCAGGCTCCAGCATCAAGCGCACACTCAGCAAATCCATTGCCAGTGCTCTTTTATCTTCAATAAATGCAAATCCTAAGGGGTCTTCAATAATTTCCTTTTCTTTTAATACAAATGTACCGGCGCCTCTTCTTATTTCCAAAATGTCCCTGGCGATTAAAATCTTAACCGCCTCACGTACCGTGCTTCTTCCAACATTAAACATTTCAGACAAGTCAAATTCATTAGGAATCTTATCTCCTGTTTTGAGTTCATTTTCAATGATATAGAGCAGAAGCCTTTCCTTTACCTGCTCTGCCAACGGTTCATCCTTTCTATATTCAATCATTCCATCCTCCTCCTGCAATGGCAGATATGAGTTAACAAACATTCTATAGCATATCATATCATACCGTTGCTAATGACTGCAATCGAAGAATAGATGTATTGTAAAACAACTTTATGTGTAATATAATATACGTATTGTGTTGTAAAATATTAAATTAATCGAAAAGAAAGAGGTGTTTAGATGCAAAATTTCACATTTTATGCCCCGACTTATTTTGTGTTTGGTCAAGATTCCGAAGACAAGGCGGGAAAATATATTAAGCGCTTTAATGGCTCAAAGGTTCTCATTCACTATGGCGGCGGCTCTGTCATTCGTTCCGGATTATTGGCACGGGTAAAGAAATCGCTTGACGAAGCGGCGATCGAATATGTTGAGCTTGGCGGTGCGAAACCAAATCCTAGGAGCGGCTTAGTCTATGAGGGGATCACGCTTTGCCGAAAGGAAAATATTGATTTTATTCTTGCCGTAGGCGGCGGCAGCGCGATTGATTCGGCAAAGGCTATTGCCGCAGGCGCCTTATATGATGGTGATTTTTGGGATTATTATGAAGGGAAAGCTGTTAATCAAGCGCTGCCAATCGGAACCATTTTAACAATCTCCGCGGCAGGCAGCGAAGGCTCGGCAGATTCTGTTATTACCAATGAAAATGGTATGTTTAAACGAGGTGCGAGCGGGAGGGCCTTACGACCTCAATTCTCGATCCTGAACCCAGCGCTCACCCAGACCCTGCCACCATTTCAGACAGCTTGTGGAATTACAGATATTATTGCTCATTTATATGAGCGCTATCTTACAAATACCGAGGATGTTGAAGTGACCGACCGTATGATCGAAGGCTTGATGTTGGCCATGATCCATGAAGGCGCAAAAGCAATGGAAGATCCTGACGATTATCAATCCCGTGCCAATATTATGTGGGCGGGGATGATGGCTCATAATGATTCCTGTGGCGTGGGTCGGACGCAAGACTGGACGAGCCATGAAATCGAACATGAGCTTTCTGCATTATACGATTGTGCTCATGGCGCAGGACTTGCAGTCGTCATGCCGGCGGTTTTTACTTATAATATGAATCACAATGTTATGCGCTTTGCGCAGGTAGCCGTCAGAGTGTGGGGCTGCCAAATGGATTTTACCAATCCTGAACGAACTGCCAAGGAAGGGTTTGAGGCACTGCGTTGCTTCTTGGTCTCCATTGGTATGCCCAGGAACTTTGAGGAGTTAGGCGCCAAAGAAGAGGATATTGAAAAGCTGGCACATACTGCCTGCTATGGCGATGTGAGCACCGGAACGCTTGGTGGGTTTGTCGAGTTAAAGCAAGAGGATGTGGAGAATATATATCGGCTGATGCTTTAACCAACAGAGCAGACAATATAAATAACAGAAAGGCGTTCTATCATGCAAAGTAATTTCAAATCATCCCCTAAAGATTTTAATTTAATGGTGTTAGGGCAGATCATTTCCATTCTCGGCAGTTCTCTTTTACGTTTTGCCCTGTCCCTCTATGTTTTAGATGTAACAGGTCGGGCAGATTTATTTGCCACGCTGTTCGCCATATCCAACATCCCACTTTTGCTTAGCGGCGGGAATCATTCCGTCATGCTGATCGGCGTTGTCATGGTGCTGTTGTCTATGATCAGAAGTTATGGCTATTATCATGGCGGCTGCCCAATGTGCCGCTCCGCTTGGCCAAATTATATACGGTGTAATATTTGAGTCTTTCAGTGCCGTCCTTTATTTGCCGATAATTGTCGCCGGCATGATTATGCTTCTGATCTCCGGTATTTCACAGCGGATTTTAAGGAATGAGGAGGCAACCGTATAAGTTGAGAGGAAAAATACTGAGAAAAGAGAGTGGCTGTCATTACGTTATCAGGCTGCATCGATAAACCAGTGTTATATAATGTGTCTCCATTCTTCGACAAGCCTATCCAATCCAAAAGCTGCATTGGCAGGGCTTGTCGAAGGCAGCTTAATGGCTTCCATTCCCGTCTGTTCGTAGCAATACTTATTGTATAGGCTATAGGCCTTAGCTCCATTGGTGAATATTCCTTTTATTTCGGCATGCTTTAAAATTCGATTTAAATCGTTAGCAACTACATTTTTAATACTGCTATCACTGGATCCTTTGATTTCACAGCTTTTGATGACATCCCATATTGCAATATGCTGACCTAATAAAAACTTTTTCTTCTCTTCTATTGTTTCAGGCACATCTGACTCGGTAATACCGGCGATGACTTTCCAAAAACGATTCATAGGATGATTGTAAAAGAATCTCCCTTCCCTGGACTTTACTGATGGAAATGTTCCTAGTATGAGCACTTGGGAATATTGGTCAAATACGGGTTCTATTTCATGATTTATACGTTCCATTATTCTTAATCAACTACTTTCCTTTTTATAATCTTGGGGAAATTTCACGTTAAGTGAAGATTCTATTGCCGCAATACTTTTTACGCTAACTGGTGCACTTGTAAAAAGCCATTTCAATCTATCGTTCATTCAAATCAACTCTATAATTTATCTGATATAATTATATCCATACCGTTTCCTTTTGTCAAAAGCGTAAGCAAAATTACTGCTGGCCATTGCCCTTTGTGCCCTGTTGGCGCTGGTACCAACCACTGCAAATGCGTCCGAGCTATCCGTCAGGCGGAATCGTTTTCAACAACATCTATGCAACTCCAAGTGTAAACAGCGTAAGCGTATCGCCCAAAACGGCGACGATACAAAGAAGGATACCGCCACGGTGACGGTGAGGGAACCCGTGGATATTGTCTATCAATTTACCACGAATTTCGGCACCTATACTGGGCAGGAGGAAGGTCTGACAGGAATCATCGATGCTAATATTTCCGCATTTAAGGGGCATATTCGGAAAGCAGTAGCAAATACGGACAATATTGTTGCTCAACAGATTAAAGCTTTGAGATATTATCAAAAAAGGGCATTGTCAGACAAGCGAACAATTTTTTTATTGTGTATAATTAAAGCGCTAAAGTATTAGAAGCTATTTTTATACCACTTAGAGAACAAGAAAGCAGGTGATTATATGTTGTGGAGCGAATCATACAATAACGAACTTGAGCCGCTGGATAATCAAATAAGAGAATTTGTTGATACTACTTTATGGGATGATTTGGCTAATTACTTACAGCAGACATACAATATCCAACCGAAATCGGCTTACAGCGGCTGTTCCATGGATAAAGGTTTTTGGAAAGGCTGGAATGTGAAATACAAAAAAAACGGCAAATCATTGTGTACGCTCTACCCAAAGCAAGGATATTTTGTAGCACTTATTGCTGTGGGTGCAAAAGAATCTGTCGAAGCTGATTTTTTGATGCCCCTTTGCGATGATTATACACAAGAAGTATATAGCCAAGCTAAATTTGGCACAGGCTATAAATCATTGGCGATAGATGTGACAAGCGAAAGCATATTGCACGATGTGAAGAATTTGATTGCGCTTCGAGTTGGTAATCGTTCATGATATGGATTATTGCAAAGTTCACTTGACAAACAATGCAAAGTCTGCTATGCTAAAAATGCAAAGTGCACTTTACAAGGAGGCGAAGGATTGAAAACAATAATACAAGAACTTCGCAAAAAATATAAACTGTCGCAAGAAGAATTGGCACTGGCAGTGGGTGTATCAAGGCAAACGATTACATCACTGGAATGCGAGAAATATACTGCTTCCTTAGTCTTGGCATATAAAATTTCCAAATATTTTGGTAAAGCTATTGAAGATGTGTTCGATTTTTCAGAAGTGGAGGTCTTTGATGATGGATCAATATAAGAACACGCTCAAAAAGAGACTCTATCTTTTAAGCATTTGCCTTATAATGTATATTACAACAAATTACATTATGTATTCTCATGTGGGCACAAGAAGAGATGGGGCTGATACAGACTTCATACTTGGTTTTCAATTTGGCATTGGCTTTTTTGTATTTGCTCTGCTGGCATACTTTATCATCAGATATATTTCAGTTTTACACAGCGAAAAAAGACTGAAAGAAATGTATATTGCAGATACCGACGAACGTAAGCTGATGATTTATCAAAAATCAGGCTCCGCAGGTATGACCTTTGCTATTTTCGGTTTAGCCATCTCCGCTGTTTTAGCTGGTTATTATAATACTACTGTCTTCTTCAGTTTACTTGGCTCATGTCTTTTTTTGGCATTCATCCGTGCCGCACTGAAACTATATTATAAAAATAAATATTAAAATGGAGGATTTTTCATGGATAAAAAGAAAGTAGACTTGTTTTTCATCATCGGAATAGTGCTTTTTTCAATCACTAATATTATTAGGTACAGCATTGGAACGCCCATTTTTATTGAGGAGTTTCTGTCGGGAGCAGGATGCGGTCTTATGATTTTCGGCGCAATTAGAATGCTATTCCCACGTTCTTTTGAGAACTCAAAATTCAGACAATGGAAACTTAGATTGCTTGAAAAAAGAAATACCTCAAAATGAAAGGAAAATCAACCTATTCTTCAGTTATCAATATGCACTCTGACAAATCAAATACTTTTGAAAATGCGTATTTATTTTTCTTTGACGTATCCATTAAGACATATGCCACCCGAGAGTGATCTTTTACCACTTCTTTTTTTCTAGCTTCATTCATATCATATGTATAGACGCCCCCGTCTTCTACATATCCATTTCCTCCAATAAACGCTTTATCAAAATACATTGTTGAAATCATTTTTTCCGTGACGGCTCCAAAAACCGACTCAAGGTCATCCCTTACCTCGCCACCAAGAAGAATGCATTTAGCGCCCTTAATAGGCATATTCTCGATAAGCTGTGTGCTGCTGGATACAATCGTAATATTTTTACCATGCAAATATTTCAACATGGCTACTGTAGTTGTGCCTGAATCTATATAAATGTATTCACCATCTTTTACTAATTCAGCAGCCTTTTGTGCTATGGTTTCCTTTGCTTCACTGTTTAACAGCTTTTTCTTCACTACCGGCTCATCAAAATCTCCTTGCTTTACCCGGACAGCTCCACCACGCATAATAATGACTTCGCCTTCTTTTTGCAAGACCTGCAAATCCCTGCGAATAGTGGAAAGGGAAATCCCTAATTCAGCTGTCAAATCATTCATATAAGCAACATCTCTCTTAGAAATATAGTTAACTATACTTTCTCTTCGTAAATCAGGAACCATTTCCACACCTCCGCACTCATTCTGTTATTCATTATAAACAATATATCATTTTAATTCAAGTTTGAAAACTCACTTGTTCAAATCTACTAAATAAGGCATCGAAGACTGAGCTCCTATTCCGCATACCGTAATCGCACTGCATGAGGCCGCAAACTCGCATGCCTCTACAATAGTCATATCTTGAATCAGACCATAACTAAGTGCTCCTATAAAAGAATCACCTGCACCGGTTGTATCAATCGCATTTACCTTATTAGCCGGAATCACCTTACTCATACTATCATATGCAACTATAGAACCGGCAGCGCCTAATGTAATGATACAGTCTGCATTCCACTGCCTCGCCATGTCATCCCCACCTTCTATTGCTTCCTGAATGGAAGTTATCTCTCTCTTTAAATAAAAGGATGCTTCGATTTCATTCACAATGATAACGTCACACATGGTCAGATATTTTTCTGGTATTTCCACTGCCGGGGCTGCATTCAGCAATACTTTACATCCCATTTCTTTTGCTGCCGCAATCGCATAGGTCACAACCTCAATTGGTATCTCTAATTGTAAAATGACAATTTCAGCCTCTTTCATAAGTGGTTTTATTGCATCAACCTCCGCCTTTGTTACCTTGAAATTAGCCCCACGTACAATGGTCGCATATACTTCTCCACTCTGTACAGCATTAACAATTCCCATCCCACTTTCACCTGATACTATTTTGATATAATCTGTTTTCACACCATATTTCCTGGCTGTTTGAATAAGATGGCTTCCCATTGCATCATCTCCTACGCAACCTGCCATATAGCTCTCTACTCCTAATTTTGCTGCCTGTACAGCCTGATTAGCACCTTTACCGCCAGCCACATGGCTTGCTCCTAATGCCGGAAGTGTCTCGCCCCGCTTTGGAAGTCTGGGCAGATTCAATATAATATCATAGTTAAGACTACCAATTACAATCACTTTATTTCGCATTTACTAACCCTTTCTCCTGCGTGCCACAAATGCCCCGAAGTCTTGCTGAACGAATTCAAAATAAGACGCTACTATTATTATAATGCCTGTCACAACATATTGCCAGAACGAATCCACATTGATTACAACCATCCCAACTTTAAGAATGGCAAGCATGATTCCGCCAATAAAAGTGCCAAAAGCCGTTCCTTTTCCACCTGCCATACGGGTCCCGCCAATAGCCGCTGCTGCAATTGCATTTGTTTCATAACCGGTTCCGGCCGTTGGTTCTGCTGAACCTAAACTTGCCAACATAACCAGACCTGCTATTGCAGCACAGACACCACAGGCAATGTAAGCTATGTATTTGGTCTTCTTGACATTTACACCAGATAATAATGCTGCTTCTTCATTTCCTCCAATCGCATACAGATAGTCTCCAGTTCTGGTTTTTTCAAGGACAATGTATGCCAGAATAAAGACCACTATCATGATCAGAATATAATAACGAATTCCGAAAAATAATTCTCCATTAAAAATATAGCGAAAGTCATCCGGCACATTCGTAATCGGTCTTCCCCCAGTTACTACATATGCAATCCCGCGGTATAAACTCATCGTACCAAGGGTCGCAATAAATGGCTGAAGTTTTAAGCTATTAACTAAAAATCCATTAAATGCACCTAATACTGCTCCAACTACTAAACCAACCAAAATCGCCAGAGTTGGGGGCAGACCTTGTACACTGAAAGTTGCTACCACGATTCCCGTCACCGCAAAATTGCATCCTATCGAAAGATCAATACCACCAGTAATGATTGCAAACATCATTCCCACGGCTAAAATACTGTTTAATACCATCTGTTGAAATATATTCAGCATGGTATTCCAAGTGAGGAAGTTGGGATTAATAACCGTGAAAACACCGCCCATTACAATAGCTGCAATTCCAACAACAAGTTCTCTTTTATACTTCTTAATCACATTACTCACTTTCGCTTCCTCCTATTGCATGATCTAATATTTTATCAGTGTTGAAATCAATGCTATCTTCTAATTCTGCCACTATTTTTCCTTCACACATGACAATAATCCGATCACAGATTCCAACCGCTTCCGGAAGTTCTGATGAAACTACGATGATGCTCTTTCCACTCGCTACTAATTCTTCCATTAATCGATATATCTCTGCCTTCGCTCCAACATCCACGCCCTTTGTTGGTTCATCAAAAATAAGAATATCCGCACTGGCCGACATCCAGCGTGCTAAAATCACTTTTTGCTGATTACCACCGGACATATTGCTGGTCAGATAATCAACTCTTCTTGGGTGAACATCCATTTCTTCAAAAAAGTACTCGGCGTTTTCTATTTTTTTCTTTTGATTGACAAACCCAAACTTTAAATATTTTTCAAGACTTGAAATAGCTACATTATCGTAGTTTTTAGAAAGGGTCATAAACCCTTGTGTTTTTCTATCTTCAGGAAGCAGGCCAACTCCATACTTTAAAGCTTTTGTAGTATTCCATAAAGCAGGGATCTCCTTCCCTTTCAAAGTGATTTTTCCAGTAATTTTACGTTCGGTACCTATTAAAGTACGCATCACTTCCGTTCTTCCGGCACCTACCAATCCAAAAAAACCGAGAATTTCACCTTTATGCAGTTCGAAATTTATCTGTTCAAATTTTGTGCCATCACTTAGATTTTCGACTTTTAGCACCACTTCTTCGGTCTTGGGGCTCGGTTTCATTCTAACCGCAACCGATGATACGTTGCGACCCACCATCGCATGTATCAGTTCTTCACGACTTGTCTTATTTATTTCTAATGTTGTGATAAACTCCCCATCTCGCATAATTGATGCACGGTCACAAATTTCAAAAATTTCTTCCAGTCTATGGCTAACATATATAATCGTGACTCCCTGGCTCTTCAATTTATGTATAATCTCAAACAGTGCTTTCGTTTCTTTCATTGTCAACGAAGCTGTTGGCTCATCCAATGATATAATCGTCGACTTATGGTAAAGCGCTCTGGCAATTGCCAGCATCTGCATTTCACCGCTCGTCAATCCACTTACCAAATCAGAAGATTTAAACCGACAGTTCAACTCATGCAAAATCTCTTCTACCTCTTGATGCATTTTAGCGAAATTAATAAACATACCTTTTTGGGGTTCATATCCCAAAGTAACATTTTGCCCTACCGTCAAGTCTTTTACAACTAAAGTTTCCTGATGCACCTTGGAAATTTTTCCACTCACGATCGCATCATTTGTTCCTGCGAATTTAACCGCCTCACCATGAATCCACACCACACCGTCATACTCGGTGTAGACACTATGAAGCACATTCAACAGGGTGGATTTCCCTGCTCCGTTTTCACCTAACAGAGCATGGACCTCCCCTTCATCCACTGAAAAACTAACATTTTTTAGGACATGTACGCCTGGGAAGTACTTATTAATCTTTTCGAATTCAACCGCTTTTCCCATTTTTTGCGTCCCCTTTCGTACTATTGTGCTACGTATGTCGCATCTTTCCAGCCGATGATTTCAGCCGGATTTGCATCAACATTTTTAGAATCGATTAAAGCTTGAGGAGTTGCCACTACTCTTGGCACATCCTGCCCTGCCAATGCCCGCAATGAGCACTCTACCGCTACTTGTGCTTTATAGTACGGGAACGAATCAACCGTTGCGCTTAATTCGCCTTTTCGAATCGAATCATACGCTTCGCCAATTCCATCCACGCCAACAACAAGAACATCGGCATTTGCTTCTTTTACTGCCTCAACTACGCCAAGCGCCATTGTATCATTATTGCAGAAGATTGCTTTCAAATCCGGATATTGCTGAATCCATGTTGCTGCTAATTCTTTTGATTTTTGACGATCCCAATCACCATTTTGCTCTGCTACTACTTCTAAATTAGAATTGTTATCAGCGATCCACTCATTAAATCCCGCCGTACGCTGTCTTGCTGCAAATGCCTTTGCGATGCCAACAACAATCGCAACCTGTCCTTCATCACCTAATTGTTCTGAAATCCATTCCGCTGCCAATTGCCCATTTTGGTATGCATTCGGTCCGACAAAATAATCAGCATCTGCAATGAGTCCATCATTTACATTCACAACCATGACATCTTTCTTCTTTGCATTTTCTACTGCTGAAGTAAGATTCGAATCAGAAATCGGGCTTAATAATATTGCATTACAGTTCTCATTAATCATGTTTTCCGTCATTGCCTGTTGTCCAATCTCATCGCCTTCATCAGTCGTTCCATCTACTTTCACTGTGATTTCGACAGCTTCTGACACTACTTTTTCGGCTTGTTCATATCCTTCTTTTAAGGTTCGCCAATATTCATTTGACAGCGATTTTTCTACCACACCTAACTTTACACCCTCTGTTACGGGCACTTCGTCTCCATTTTGTTGGCGTAATTCTTCAATCGTCATGCTGTCTTCTTCTTCATCTGGATTAAACTCCGCATTCTCGGCATTGTCTGTGCTCTCCACACCATCTGCACTTTCTGTGCTTGCATTCTTTGTACTACTTGTCGCTTGTGCTGCATTACATCCCACAAGCCCAATACACATTACCAACGTTAATAATACTGCTAAAAATTTCTTCTTCATGATCTTTCTCCTTCTCACTCTCAGTTTATCATTGAAACCAGCATATCCATTACCGCAACCGCATCGTTTTTTTGGATGACTTCCTCCATTTTATCCATGCCAAGCCGATCTATCATTCTTTCAATCTTGTGGCATATTTTTATATTTGATGCGCATTCGCCGCTAGCTTCCTCACGTTTTGGAAATGTATCAAAGTATATTGCACCTTGAAAATCATATTTCTTCAAATAATAAAAGACTTCAATTGTCTTCCACAAATTTACCGAGCCAACCATCAAACCGTCATCGGTTGATCCTTCACCATCATTTAAATGCATATTAAACAATTTATTTCGTTCCAACAACCAGGCTGTTGCAAATGCCGGGTTCTCCTTTTTCATCAGCATATGACAAAAGTCCAGAGTTACACCTAAATTATCTTTCTGGATTTCATTGACCATAAGCATTGTCGTGCCAAAACTATCGATCATACAATGAACCCGCTCTTCATATGGTTTATACTCAATGCTGACCGGTACTCTAGTATAATCACATACTTTCTGAAAAGCCGTCACCACCTGCTTCCAGACATTTACATAATCTATCTGAAAAGAATAATCAAATCCATCAAATGCCAGCCAGATTATCAACTGCTCTCCAGCAATCTCTTTACATACATCCGCCGCCTTGCGGCATAACTGCACTGCCTCTTCTGAAATTTCAGTGTTTTTATTTCCAAATTCACCTTGCAAAAAACGTTCTCTAAATCTTAGGTTGATGGCATTGCATTTGAGCCGATTTTTATTTAAAAATGCTTTTATTTCCTGTGGGGAATATACACTAAAATGTTCCGGATAGTTTAAGTCAATGTAGTCTACACCATCAATTTCTCCAATTTTGCTGATTGCATCTGTTAAGTCATTATTAACACGAAGAAATGAATTTACTCGGGTTGCGTATTTCATCCTTTCACCTCCTATCAATAAAGATAATAACATCTGTTTCAAATTACGTCAATATATTTCATTTAATTTCATCTTTATAGACAAGAACCGGGGTCAATATTTGTTAACTTTCACTTTATTTCATTATAATTCAATTTTAATCACACCTATTAAGAGTGATGGACATTATCTTATATTGTTGGAAAAAATATAAAAACGGGATAAGGAAAACACGATGCCAACATGTTGGCAAGAATAAAGAAATACATATCGGGGTATTTGGTGCGCTAGATGATCAAGAACTATATCAGCCGACTAACCGCCGCAATGATCGATGCTGCCTTCAGGACCTGGTACCCGTGATTGTTTGTTCATTTTGAGTAATAAGGTTTGCAATTAATCCATCAGTTCATGAGCCCAAGGGCAAACAAGCGCACTGATGAATACGGAGGCAGTTTCGAAAACCGTATGCGTTCGAATATTAAAAATATGAATATCGCTATTGTTGGATCTGGCATGACAGGTTTGGAAACGGCAGAGGTCTTGTTGGGTAAGGGTAATAAAATAAGTATGTATGACATGCTTGACGAGATCGCCAAAGGAGCTGAGAAACAGAACAGATTTGTGGATATGACGCATCTGGAAGAAAACGGCGTAAAATTCTACACAAACCATAAGGCGAAAGAAATAACCCGTGAAGGCGTAATCTTTGAAAACCTGATAACTGGTGAGTTGGTGACTGGCAAAGCGGATTTGGTAATATTGTCATTGGGCATAAATTCTAATACCATGCTTGAATCACTTTCTCAGGCATTTGACAAAGTTGTATTTGTTGGCGATTGTGTTAGCCCAGGCAAGATTGTTGACGCAACTAGCAGTGGGCTTTTAGAACTCTGGACTATTTAAAGAACTTCTATTCGCACAGTGAACCTGAATGATCAGTATTATAAAAACCGCCATTGATGAATAACTTCAATGGCGGTTTCCTCGCTGGAACCTCTTTATTTACCGGTTCTAATCAATGACATAAGGCATCAGCGCGATATGTCTTGCTCTCTTAATCGCTACGGTCAGCGCTCTCTGATGCTTTGCGCAGTTTCCTGTAATTCTTCTTGGAAGAATCTTGCCTCTTTCAGATACATATCTTTTAAGCTTGTTTACATCTTTATAGTCAATTACAGCATTCTTGTCTGCACAGTATGCACAGACTTTCTTCCTTCTACGTCCGCCTCTTCTTCTCATCGGGCCATCGTTTCTATCTTTATTGAACGCCATATTAAACCTCCTTTACTTACTTGTCCTTATTTAGCTAAACGGTAATTCTTCATCGATGCCATCAGGAATATTCATAAAGCCGTCTCCTGCTGCTGCGCTGGGAGCCGGTTTGTTCTCGGAATAATTACTTCCTGCATAGGCAGATGCACTATTCTGGCTTGCCGCCTTGCTTTCAGCAAATTCCTGCTCTTCTACAACGACATCGGTGGTGTACACCTTGACGCCATCCCTGTTAACATAGCTTCCTGTTTGGATCCTTCCACAAACCGCAATCTTAATCCCTTGCCTAAGATACTTTTCAGCAAATTCTGCGCTGCGTCCAAAAGTAACGCAGTTAATAAAATCTGCATCCGGCTCTCCTTCTCTTTTAAAAGATTTATTAACAGCCAGGCTATATCTCGCTACTGCAGTTGCTTTCTCTCCCTGAGAATACCTAACTTCCGGATCTCTGGTTAATCTTCCTATTAAAATAACTTTATTCATGCAGACCTTCCTCTCTTAATTAAGCATCTTGTCTAACACATAAATACCTGATAACATTCTCCATGATGCGGATACGTTGCTCCACTTCATTCGGACAATCTGGATTTGACTCAAAAACAATAAAGTAGTAGTAACCCTCTGTCATCTTCTGAATCTCATAGGCTAATCTTTTCTTACCCCACTCGTCAATGTTGGAAATCGTTCCTCCAAAGCGGGTAATGTACTCTTTGATCTTCTCGATAACAGCAGTTCTTGCTTCGTCTTCAATCTTAGCGTTGACTACTACCGTCAATTCATACTTGTTCATGCTTTTCGCACCTCCTTTTGGTCTCTGGCCCTTTACTATAATAAAGAGCAAGGAAATAGATATACAATTGTTATATCACAATTAAAAAGAATAACATATCCAATGAACAAAATCAAGTGTTTTCAATGATTTTATGTATTAAACAACGATTTACTCATAATTTCACTTGTTTTTTAATCGGTCTTACGAAGACCCCGCAATTTCTTCTCTACCTGCTTCCTTGGAATCATAATCTGATGGCCACAGCCGAGGCACTGAAGCCTAAAATCTGCGCCAATCCTCAGAACTTCCCATTCAAAGCTTCCACATGGATGCTTTTTCTTTAATTTAACAATGTCACCCACATTAATATCCATATTAATAACCATGCCTTTCACACTACTTCGTATATTCGCCAATGCTTTAATCAATAGTATAACATGCTTTGCGGCAATGTAAAATAGTGTTAAGTAATTCTATCCCTCCCAACCTCATAACGTTAAGCTAAAAACTTGAAAATCCGGATGCGATTACACCCCTTAAAGATATAAAAGAAATATATCTATATCTTATACTTAAACCTCAAAAGTTTCAAGACACCTTTTTAAAAACTTATCGACAGAATTCGACTTCTACCAGTGAAATCTGCGTCTTAGTTCCCTCGTCATATCTCTGCCCCGAAACACCAATATAGCCGATAAAAATATAATGCTTCCCGCCACACAAAATAATGACGGATAAATATTATTTAAGATTCCTGACACTAAGAATATCACCGGGATGATTCCAAAGAGCCCCCCAAGTAATGCATATACCATATAGTCCTGAGCTGCCAGCTTAAGCACGTTATTAACAACGACTAATACTATCATAACCGAGATATATAAAACCGGCAAAACATAATTAATAGACCAGCCGAAGCCCCCGGTAAATCTATCTCCAAGTAAGCTAACCACAGAAATCAGCAGCATCTGCCATAATATATTTTTAGATATATTCTTCCTTTTTCTAAATGCAATAGCTAAAGATATCCAGATGCAAATAACAGCAGCAACGACAAATACGGACCACCAGCCCTTGCTGTGCAGGATAATATTAATCGTAAACGAAACAACTATCACAACAATAGACAGAAAAATCATTATTTGTAAAATGAATTGGTATCGTTCTGTTAAATCTGTTATATAAGGAAAAGAGCCTTCTTGTATTTCATTTTCTTTTACGCTCTTCATAATCTTATTTTGACAAAGAGGACACCGGTCATCCTCACTGATTATTTCAACTTTACACTGGCTGCAGTATTTCATCTATTTTCACCTCTGCTCATCTGTTAAGGGGTTAGTTTCTACAACAATGTCAATCCCCATATTGGATAACCTTCTAAAAAAATTCTTCTGGAGCTCAGCGCTTACAAAAGGAGTCGTAAAACTAATTCTAAGCTGCCCGCCAAATGAACATACGCAGGCCAGCTGCTTGTCTGTACTGCGAAAAACGTCAAACATATCGATATACTTCTCGAAAGCTTCGGGCATTTCAATATTTCCGACATTAGACAGGGAAAAAGTGTACTTCTTACTACTAATGCTGTAGCCCATTTTCATAAAAAGATCCTTGATGACCAATGGCGTGCTTCGGAGAAATGCATTCTGCTCCAGCGCTTCTAATGCATTCAACCGGATGGACAATTGTTCTTTCGTCAGTCCCTCCTTAAAAGCTTCAGCGACATAGGTAATCACATCCTTTAGCTTCCCGCTTTGTCGACTAAAATCATACGTAACATTTAATAAGCCAAAAAAGTTTCTGGCCGTCAGTGAAGTAAAATACGGCCGCAGATTAACCGGAATATTAATCACCACCGGTTTTTGGATATCCTTTAACGTCATCTCATCACTAATCGAGCAAATAATGAGAGCTGTCAGAAAAACAGTGATTGTTGTATGGTATTCATGCGCCTTTTCGCGAAGTTTACTTACAGACATGGTTCCCTCAATTATTCTGAGCCGGTACCCGCTAAGGCGCTCACCATTATAAACGAATACCCTTCTTGGGTCTTTTTTCTTATTTCGTTCACTAACCTTTGATTTATCATAATATCTGTTAAAGCTATCATCAAGCCTCTCAATCGCTGAAGCGCCATAATCAAGCTGTACAGGTACTTTTTCAAGCTCTTCGTATTTAATGTGCAGATAATACATGATTAAAGTCCTGAAAAACAAAAGGGCGCCTGTTCCATCTGTCAATGCATGATAGACCTCAAAGTTAATTCTTTTTCGATAATATGTCACTTCAAATAAAAGACGTTTCACATTTCGATCAAACATCTCACTGCAGGGTTGGGCACACTCTTCTTTTACAATAGGCTCCAAAGTACTGCCTTCTAAATAGTACCAGAAAAAACCTCGCTTTATGATGGACCTAAACAAGGGATATTCTTCCAATGTCTTGTATAACGCATTTTGAAGGACCTCCTTTTCAATCGGCTCAAACAGCTGGCATGCCATCCTAAAAACCTTCGTATCACTTCGATTACTGGCCACCGGAAATATTTTTGCTGCATGATCCAGACGGTGCCACTGAAGTTTTTGGTTCTTTTTATTCATCAGGACGCTCTTCCCTTCTATTCACAAAGCTATTGATTTTTTCGTAACAGCACTTTACTGGGGCATACTTTGGCGATAATGCAAAAAAGCCATGGAGGACATCTGGAATTCGATAAGTTAAAACTTGGTTCCCAAACACTTTTAATTTCTCTCCAAATGCTTCACCTTCATCTCTAAGAGGATCAAATTCGGCCGTAAAAATCAATGTGTCGGGAAGTCCTGATAGATCTTCTGCCAATATCGGGGCAAAGTAGGGATTGTTCAAATCTTCGTCGCAGCTCTTATATAAATCCATATAATCGCACAAACGAGTTATCGTCAGTAAATAATCCTCACCATTATCTATGATTGACTTAAATTTTGAATTCTCTGAAAAGTCATTATTCACTGCTGGATATATGAGTACCTGCCGCCTAGGCATAAATTCATTCCTATCTTTTGCCATAAGAGAAACGGCTGCTGCAAGATTCCCGCCTGCGCTATCGCCTATAAGCGTTATATCCTCTTGTGTGATGCCAAAGTATTGCATTGAATTGGCAAATATTTCTTTTGCGACCGCATAACAGTCTTCCGGCGCCGCTGGGAACTTGTGCTCCGGCGCCAGCCTATAATCTACAGACACGACCGTATGACCGGTAAACTTAGCAAGCCTGACACACACCTTTGTATAACTGTCAATGTCCCCAATGACCCAGCCGCCGCCATGAAAGAACAGAAGCACCGGACGCTTTACATCATCATCCTGGGAAAATATCCGCACCGGTACCTCATGATCTCCTGCCAATACCTTGTGATTCCATGCTTTATAGTCAAATGACGTTCCTTTAGGATGTGTCATTGCGTAAATGCTTCGGGCAATTTTATAATTCTTCTTCAATTGTATATCAGGGTAAGACAGAGCTTTTAGAGCCTCTCTCATAATCATATTAATGGCCATCGATGGCCTCGCTGATATCGCGTATTTCACTCATCCTACCGGCAATATCGATTTTCTGCGGGCAATGCTCCATGCACTTCTTACAGGCAATACAAGACATCGCGCTCTTGTCCCCCAAGGCCTTGTAAGCGTCACGAAATCCCGGCGCAAACCTCCCTATTAAAAACTCATTATAGATCTGAAACACCTCCGGTATATCAACACCTGACGGACAGTCCATGCAATAACGGCAGCCAGTGCAGGGAATCGTTGTTTTAGCCATATAAATATCTTTGGCAGCATTAATAATTTCATACTCCTTGTCGCCTAAAGCCGTAAAGCTATTCATCGTTTCGATGTTATCTTTCACCTGTTCTAAATTACTCATGCCGCTTAGCACCGTCATTACATTGGAAAGAGACGCCGCATAACGCATGGCCCATGATGCTACAGAGCGCTTCTGGTCATAATCTTTAAATAACTTGTTGGACGCCTCACATAGGTCGGCCAATGCGCCGCCACGAACCGGCTCCATGATAATGCACGGGATTCCCTTTGCCTTAATAATTTCATATTGACGCTTCGCATCCTGGCGCTCCCAATCCAGGTAATTCAGCTGAATCTGAACAAAGTCCCAAGGATACATGTCGATAATACGTTCCAATACCTCTGGTGTATCATGAAAGGAAAAGCCTAAATGACGGATCTGACCGCTCTTTTTCTTTTCATTTAACATATCAAATATGTTGAACCTTTCATATACTTTAAATCCTTGCTCACCTAAAGAATGGCAAAGATAGAAGTCGAAATAATCAACCTGACATTTATTAAGCTGGTTATTAAAAACCTTGTGTACATCATCCTTTTCTTTAATAACCCAGCCTGGCATTTTATCTGCTAAGTAATAGCTTTCTCTTGGATATTTCTTAAGTGCATGTCCGATAAATTCCTCTGATTGCCCTTCATGATAAATATATGCCGTATCATAATAGTTAACGCCTTGCTCATAAGCATAATCTATCATCTCCTCGGCGGCTTTATAATCGATATCTTCTTTATCTGAAGATATCTTGGGAAGTCTCATACAGCCAAATCCTAATAGTGATGGCTGTACTTTTATGTTACTAAATGCTCTTGAAATCATGTTTTACCTCCTGATGCTTCAATTAAGTCTATTGTATAACGCATTAGGATATTTATCAATACGAAAATTTCTCTAACAGATATATAGGCAGAATGATTATTTTATCAGCTTTTCCGCCTTTCGTATTCCCATTTGTTTCACGAGATGAATTTAGAAGTTGGTTAAAAGATATTGTTGTGCACAAAAATGAATGTGGCTGGAAGAGAAAACAGCAAAGAACACCCCCTATCAAGTCATGATAAATAGTAAAGTTATTAAAGATGGTGTTTTGTATCTATTTAAAGAATTTCAATACTCAAAAAGAAATGTATTTAAAATATTCCAATTTAAAGTGGACAAGTAGTCTTTTCCTTACATCCTCTTTTTGACCAAACACAATGAAATAAAGTATCCTGTCAAGAACTTGCCACATTTATCTGGTGCAAAGCATTCTTGACAGGGCGCTTTATTTTATTGTAACTTCCGCCGGAAGAGGATGAAAGAAATTGAAGCCATCCTTAAACTGCTGCTTAGCTGCATTGACATCACCTTTTTATTCTTATTCCAGAGTCAACAAATAATTCGACTAACATGATAACGATTGTTTATTTCCCTAATTTTGCCCAAATCACATTTCGGCTTTCGATCATACGTGAGCAGCCCATTAATCTCCTGCTCCACATCGGCAAGCTGAGTATAGCAAAATCCCCACAGTCCTTTAGAAGCATAGACCGCCTCTATAATACGACCATATTCTTCAATAAACTCCTCTTCGCTGCTAACCGATGTATAGCCCCAACCAGATTCCGCCGATACGCACAAGCCAATTCCGCCAAATTCCGTAAGCATGATCGGCTCGCCTTTATGAAAATAGCCATTGGCATAAATACTTCGACAAGTCGACGGATGTGAGATCAAGCGCTCTTTCGTCGCCAGTATTTCCCGATATTCCTGATAAACTTGCGCCTCTTTCTTTTCACCATGCTTGTAATTGTGGATCGCACAGATATCAGTGGTCGTCATCTCCCAGCCATCATTAGAAACCACCAAGCGAGTATTATCAATCGCATGCAAATAATGATACATGGTCTCTGCAAAATGCTGCTGCTTTTTGTCATTATGTATATGAGGAACACCCCAGCTTTCATTGATCGGAACCCAGACTAAGATGCAGGGGTGATTATAATCTCTATCCACTATTTGTGCCCAGTCATCAATAATCCGCTTAACCGCTTTATCATTATACATAACTGTCGATGCATTTTCGCCCCAGACGATATAGCCTAATCGGTCAGCCCAGTATAAAAAGCGGGGATCCTCGACCTTTTGATGCTTACGGCAGCCATTAAAGCCCATTTCTTTCGCATTCTCAATGTCCCGGATCAAAGCTTCATCATCCGGTGCTGTCATCAGCCCTTCCGGCCAATACCCCTGATCTAATACCAGCTTCTGATAATAAGGCTTGTTATTTAAATACACCATCCCGTTTTCAATATGCACTTTACGAAAACCAAAATAAGAATTTATCTCATCGCAGACTTCGTCCTGCTCATTCTTAAGCATCAGCTTCACATCAAGTAAGGTCGGGGTTTCCGGCGTCCAGGATAAACCTTCCTCATGAACATTTGTATGAAATATTTTTGCTTGAATAATATCAATGGAAAAGTCCAACACCTCTGCCCGCCAGGATAAACTGCCATCAGCGATGCTTTTGCCTTTGCAGGAGATCTCATAATATAATTTGTCTCGTTCACCGACTTTGCTGCCCCTACATCTGATATTGACCTTTCCTTCATCATATAAAGAACAATATTTCACATCAACAATATGTTTCCCAGAAATGCATTCCAGCCAAACCGTCTGCCAGATACCGGTGCTGTTGGTATACCAGATTCCTTTGGTCTGTTCTTTCCAGAATTGCTTACCTCGCGGAATAAACTCATCTTCGTGAGGGTCGTAAGCTCTTACCGTAATATCCTGCTCGCCTTCCTTAAGATAGTGTGTGATATTTACAGAAAAAGGTGTACAGCCACCTTCATGCTCTATTACCAGATGCTCATTTACATAAACTTGTGCTTGATAATCCACCGCCCCGAAATGCAGGATGACTTCCTTTTGATTTTCATGCTCTTTAAGCTTAACTTTTTTCTTATACCAAATAACATCATGTATATCAAGATCATTGACCATACTGAGTTTGGATTGGTACACAAAAGGAACCTGAATATATTGTCCCAGCTTGATATTTTCTTGGTACCATTTTTCTTTTATTCCGAGATCGTCATCATCAAAGGCAAACTGCCATTTTCCATTTAAATTTTGCCAGCTGTTTCTCACGAATTGCGGTCGCGGATATTCATTTTTGACTACCACAGACATTTCCTCCCAACTTTTGAAGTATTATAATTCGATTTACCGAATGCGGTTTAAGCCTTGTCATTGCGCCTGCCGCATTCTCTTTCCTTGTCTTAGGAAGAATGATCTGCCGATCAAGAAAGTTCATGTCGGAAGTTTTTGCTGAGTGCAGCTCTGTCACCTCCAACAGACATGCCTCTTCACCAACCTTTACCTCTGCCACTTCCTCCAAAGAACGATTGATGGCAAATAATACTATCCGACCCAGATGATCGACTCCCGCTACCACATCCACCATCGGCACATCAGAAAGCGGCGGGATATTTCCGATTGTTTCTGTTGTTCTGTATACAGGCGCATTCGTTTGAATATCCAAAACCTTATGAATATTACTTTCAGCATATAGCTTAAGCACATAATAACTGGCCGTTTTAAAAGCTTTTCCATTTTTGCTGACAATACAGCCGCCTGGCCAGCCATTCACCAAGTCAGAATAATTGCACATTAATAGCTTCTCACTATTGCGCATGAACATATTTAACATACCGGCATTAAAGATTGCCGCCTCCAAGGTTTGCTCCCTGAAAGAGTCAATCAACGTTCCCAGATTATATTCCGTCACCGCCAACAGCTTTTGCTTTTGGGCATTGCCGGCATTAATGGCGCGGTAGCTTTCTGTCAATATTTCTTCATATTTTTTTACCGCTCCTACCGTGGCATAATAGACATCTTTATTATCGTGCGGCTTAAGTTCTGTCATTTTTTGGGCATACATATGCAGGCATACTGCATCCATACGGTCCCCAATAATACTAGCGATTGTCTGATTCCATGCCTGAGAGCGGTCATCACCGTCGCCGCCGCATGCCATAAAGACAATCGTGTCATCCTTAGCTTTCATTGCCCAGTGAAATTTAAGATATTTTTCGGCATATTCTTTGGCATTACTGTGGCCAACTTCCCATTCTCCAAATATTTCATTGCCAATGTCCCAATATTTAATATGATAGGGCTCCTCATGGCCATTTAGTGCTCTAAGACGACCATATTTTGTATCAGCAGCACCATTACAGTATTCGACCCAGCTTGCTGCTTCTTCTGGTGTTCCACTGCCAAAGTTGACGCATATCATCGGTTCACAGCCAAGCCTTTTGCAAAGCGCTACAAATTCATCAGTTCCAAAGCTGTTATCGAGATAGTCCCCCCAATACCGGTTCAAACGGTATGGCCTTAAATCCACCCTGCCAATACCATCGGTAAAATGATAGACATCTGCAAAACAGCCGCCGGGGAAGCGAATGATCGGGATATTTAGTTCCTTTATGCATTCGTATACTTCCGGCCAAATCCCGCCGATATTGTCCTTCGGCATAATCGATGCCCCATCCAGCCATACGCAACCGGTCTTAAGAAGTCTGATTTCAAAAACCCCGTCTGTTGTCAGATCCTTTGGCACGAATTCAAATTGATATTTTCGCCACTTCATATCTGCCGTAACGGTCTCCTTAAATAATACCACACCTAAGTCGTCTTTAATGAGGAGCTTGATCGTGGTGCCTTCCTCACCCTTTATCCAGATATAGCCCTGATAAGGTTCATTTTCAAAATGCAGATTTCTCTGGGCAATACCTATAAAACCGTCATAATGGTTAAAGCATCTGATCTTTTGTGCATGTCCATCTTTGGCAATACTTTCCCTGTCGTCTAAAGATATTTCAAAGGAATTCTTATATCCCGTCCGAAACCAGTGCTCTGCTACATTGGGATTTCCATCCACAACTCCCTTGGGAATGTTTTTGCGTTTATCAAAGCCTCGATTTTTCAAAATCTGAGACCACATGCCCTCAATGATACAATCTCGCATATATTCTATAAAATGACCGAATAGCATCGGTTTCATTTCTTTTTCCGATTTGTTTGTTTTGACTTCTATTATATTCATCTTGCCATTATCCTTTCATGCCGGACATTGCTATTCCCTGTACAAATTGCTTTTGGGCAAACAAGTACGCTATTAAAATCGGCAATATCGATAAACATGCACCGGCCATAATAACCCCATATTCAACCACATGCGTTCCCATAAATGAGGCAATCCCTGCTGCCAGAGTCTTCTTACTGTCATCAGTCGTCATGATTAATGGATACAATAAATCATTCCACTGATACATAAAATGGAAAATAAACAGCGAGATAACTGCCGGTTTACAGTGTGGCAGCATAATCTTCCGGAATATTTTAAATTCTCCCGCACCGTCAATCCTTCCCGCCTCCTCAAGACCAGTGGGCAGTGAAATAAAGAACGAGCGCATCATAAATATCCCGAATACATTAGTGGCGCGTGGTAATATCATCCCTGCATAAGTGTTAATCAAGCCCAGTTTATAAACTTCGACAAACAATGGCACCATGATCACCTGATAAGGCACCATCAGCGTTCCCATCACCAGCAAAAACATGACGTTCTTTCCTTTGAACTTCATCCTGGCAAAGGCATATCCTGCCATAGTATCTAAGCTAAGTGAAATCAATGATACTGACAAAGCAAAAATAACTGTATTTTTATAATATTTCAGAAACGGAATCCGGTTCCAAATATCCCGGTATGAGTCAAGGCTGAATTCACCCGCAAAGAGCCTTGGGGGGAAAGATACAATATCCGCTTCCGCCTTAAAAGAGGTCACCAGCATCCAGATAAACGGGTATAAAACTATAAATAATAAAAATGCCAGCACTAAGTACGAGACGATACGACTCATTGATTTTTTAGTTTTATTCTTCACTTTCTTGCCCCTCCTTATGCCAGACTGTCTTCATCTCTGGTTAAATGTTTAAAGGTTAAAACAGAAACAGTGAAAGTTATGACAAACAAGGCTACCGCTATTGTTGAAGCATACCCCATGTCAAAGGATTCAAAAGCGGTACTGTAAATCAGCTGTACCAACGTCTGTGTTCTAAATAATGGCCCGCCCTTGGTCATGATATAAACTTGGTCAAATACCTGGAAGGAGCCAATGATACAATTTACAATTGTAAAACTAAGGGTTGGCATCAGCATCGGAACCGTTATCCCCCAAAATTTTCGTAGTCCTGAAGCGCCATCTATCTCTGCCGCCTCATAATAAGATTCATCAATGCCATTAAGGCCAGCTAGTAAAATCACCATATAGAATCCAAAGTTCTTCCAAATACCTACTAAGATAACAGTTGGCATCGCCCATGTAGGACTGTTTAAAAGGTCGACCGTATTAAACCCGAGGACTTGCATCCAATAGCTGAATACACCTATATCTTTATTGATCAAAAAACTCCAGACAATAGAAATAACCGTCATGGAGCAAACCGCCGGAATAAAGAATACCGACTTACAAAAACGGGCAAACCAGCTTTGCCGTTTGACTAGAACCGCTACAATTAACGCTAGTCCGATATTCAGGGGCACGGTGCAGACTGTATAATAGACAGTGTTCCATAGCGCATTAAAAAACCTGCTATTCGATAATAGCTTTGTATAATTATCAAGGTTTAAGAATTTAAAGTTGTTAAACATCATATCAAATTTAAAAAAGCTAAAAGCGACGGAAATGAGCAATGGCACAAATACAAATACGATCAATATAAGCATCGACGGAGCAACAAATAAAAGCCCTGCTCGCTCTCTCTTTTTCCCAAAAGAAGATCTTGTTTTCATTTATCATGCACTCCTTTTCTTGGCTTAGAGGTGAATCCAAAAGGGGCACTTTATGCCCCTTTTGGATATTATTCTAACAGCGCTTCGATCTGTTCATTCGCTTCGTCCAAAGCAGTCTTAACATCGGCACCTTCCAAGAGAATCTTTTCAAAAGCCGGAACAATCGCCTGATTATCAATTTCTGCAAAGTTCGTTAGCTGCTGCAGATACATCTGGCTTTCATTAGCTGGTTTTGAAAATAGTTCAATGTATGGGTTCTCGGCTAGTCTTTCATCATTCTCTAAATCCGTTCTAGCCGGTGGGAAACCAGTTCCAAGGCTCCATTTGACTTGTGTTTCCGCCGAATTCCACCAACTAAAGAAATCATAAACCGCTTCCTTTTGCTTACTAGATGAAGTCAAGTACATGCCTACCGCATTCGCCTGTGTCACCTGCTGTACCGGTCCTTCTGGTGCCTGTGCGACGCCAAAATCTATTCCGACATCCTCAAAGCCGCCCGTTGCCCATGGTCCGCAGAAATACATTCCCAGCTTCTGACTCTCAAACAGTTTGTCGATTTCACCGCCGGTTAATACTTCCGGACCAAACTTTTTATCTCTGATGTTTTCCGCCCAGCGCGTAATTGTCTCAATATTTTCTTCACTGTTAAAAACCGCCTTGCCATCTTCAATTATATCACCGCCGTTACCCCATAGCATGATACACCACATCGGCGTTGTTTCCTTTACTGCCATATCAAACCCATAACAATCTGTGTTATCAACAATCTGCTGCGCATACTGTTCTAATTCGTCCCAATTGGTTGGCGGGCTTTCCGGATCCAGACCGGCTTCTTCAAAAATAGTTTTATTGTAATATAGCAGTAATGTCGCAAAGTTCATCGGAACACCATAGTAAGTTCCATTGTATTTCAAATTCTCCTGCAGCGCTCCAGGCACCACCGATTCATCAATAATGCCGGTTGTATAGGCATCACTCACATCTACGAAAGCGCCTGGCTCGGCATATGTTCCGATTCTCTCAGTGGCCATCGCCACCATATCCGGCCCTTCCCCCACCGGCAATACCGTTGAAAGTTTTTGGTAGAGGCTGTCCCACGGCATGATACTCATTTCAACTTCGATGTTCTTATCATTTGTCTGGTTGTACTCATCAACCAGTGCCTCCAGCGTGGCCTGATCAGAGCCGGTGAATCCGTTCCAAAATGTTACCACTGTCTTTTCACTGCTGGGCTCTTCTGTCTTTTCACTGGACGAAGCCGCTGTTGCTCCTTTCGTATCTTCGCTATTCGCAGAACAAGCGCTTAAAACCATTGTTAATAAAAGAACCATAACTATTCCTGCAGATAAAATCCTTCTTCTCATAATAATCCTCCTACACGTTTCGTTTACGCTTTTGTTTACGTTTCGTTTGTTCTTTTTGTTATTCGTTGACTTTTTAGTTAACTTATGAGTTTGCTTATTTTTGTTGTTTCTTAGTTGACTTTTATTACTAGCCCGTTTTTTATATATTATCATCAATATCTCTCCGTGTCAACCTCTATTTTTGTGTATTTTTACAGTCAAAACCAGTTAACTAATATTAGAACTTAAATTAACCTCTTGCATTTTGAACAAAATATAGTATACTATTCTTAGAACTTATTTTTGATGAAAGGTTGGATAAATGATGCAATTATATTTAGATGCACCCTCATTAGATGTCTATAAAGCTTTGGCTTCTGAGACCAGACTCAAGATTCTCAACCTGCTTACAGACACGCCATCAACCGTAAGCGAGCTTGCCAAGGCAATGGACATCAGTAAAGCGATCATGTCACGGCATATTAAGATTTTGGAGAATGCAAATCTGATCCATTTAAGCAAATCCTATGCTTCCTCCGATCAGCGAAAAAAAGTCTATACCCTGCGCATAGACAAAGCTAATATTAATTTTCCTAAAAAAATATATCTTCCTTATAAAAAAATAACGAGCGAAATTAAGCTCGGTTATTTCTCCGATTTTGATGTCGTTCCCAGCTGTGGACTGGTAAGCAGCGAGAAAATAATTGAAAAGCTTGACGATCCCCGGGTTTTTGTTTCTAACGAACGGATCAATGCGTCATTGCTATGGTTTTCCGATGGATACGTGGAATACAAGATCCCCAATACTTTAGAACATAATCAGCACCCGGAAATGCTTGAGATGTCTCTGGAGATCGCTTCAGAATTCCCAATATCTAATAATACCTGGCCAAGCGATATAACATTTTCCATCAACGGGATTCCCGTCGGAACCTTCACAAGCCCAGGGAATTATTCGGATGTCAGGGGGAAGCTGACACCAAAGTGGTGGGATGAAAACTATAGCCAATACGGTCTGTTGAAGCATCTGCGGATAACCAACACCAACACCGGAATCGACGGCGAAAAGCTATCTGATGTTAACCTCACTGATTTGCAGCTTAAGAGCTCCCCCTTTATCACCATCCGAATCGGCATCGCAAAGGATGCCAAAAACAAAGGCGGGCTCACCATATTTGGGAAGGATTTCGGAAACCATCCGCAAAATATACTTTTATCTTTATTCTATTCCGAAAATTAGATCAAAGGGTGATTAAAAATGCAGATAAATCGATTATTTGAGATCATTTATATCCTGATGAATAAAAAAATTGTCACAGCCAAAGAACTGGCAGAGCGGTTTGAGGTTTCTAAGCGTACCATTTACCGCGATATCGACACCCTTTCCCTTGCCGGAATACCGATTTATACTAGCAAAGGAAAAGGTGGCGGAATCAGTCTTATTGAGAATTTTGTATTGAACAAGTCGCTCCTGAGTGAAAATGAGCAAACCGAAATTTTATCGGCGCTACAAGGGCTTTCGGTTGTTAAAGCCGATGGTGCGGCAGATGTATTAAGCAAGCTCTCATCGCTTTTTAACAAGGATGCCGTCAATTGGCTTGAAGTGGATTTTTCTGATTGGGGCTACCGCAATGAAAACCTATTTCGCACGATAAAAACAGCGATTTTGGAACATCGCATCGTGGCTTTTGATTATTACAGCACTTATGGCGAGAAAACGCATCGCCGCATTGAACCTTTCCAGCTTTGGTTTAAGCACCGGTCATGGTATGTGAAGGGTTTTTGTCTGACAAGAAATGAACTCCGGATGTTTAAGCTGATAAGAATGAAGAACCTTGTATTGACCGATGAAGTTGCTAAACATCTGGGGCTATTGCCGGACTTACCAAAAGGCAGTCCTGACGAAACCCACACTATAGGCAATGTCACCTTAAAGCTGAAAATTCAACCCGAGATGGCTTACCGTGTATTAGATGAATTTGACGAAGCACAGGTCAGCAAGAATGAGGATGGCAGTTTTACCGTAACCGCCACATGGACTGAGAATGAATGGGTATATGGGGCTATCCTTTCTTTTGGCGAGTATATTGAGGTGATTGAGCCGCAGCACATCAAGACCATCATTAAAAAGAAGTTGCAGGAATCACTAAAAAAGTATTCATAATATGACACACTGTTGTCAGTTTATATGGTTTACAATAATAGCATATAAAATCAAAAGGAGTGTTAAATAATGGATACAAAAATTATGTATAAAGACGAATTCGCCGTGATCGGCAAGATGAAAGAAGGATCGGCATTAAATCCCCACGAATGGGTTCCTCCCATTTGGAGTGAAGCCGCTCCGAAATTTCCAGAAATCTTTTCTGTGATCAGACATAGTGACAATGGCGATGTTGCCAGTGTTTGGGGTGCCATGAACGATGTCGGAGAGCTAAATAAACGCTGGGATGAGAATGGCAGATATCTGGCCGGCTGTGAAGCTGACGTAGATGCCGTCGCACCAACCGGATGGACAAAGTGGGTCATTCCGGCACAGACATATCTTGTCGCAGATTGCACTTTGGAAACATACGGCGAAGTCTTTGGTCCGCTGACAAATGATCCAAGCATTACTATTGTGGGCACGGTACACGAACGATATCCACATCCTGATGACTCCAATAGATTGGAATTGTGGTTTCCCATTGCGAGCGGGATGATGTTTTGCCAAAGCTGTGGTATGCCGCTGACTAAGGATGAGGATTTCGGAACTAATGCTGACGGAACTAGAAATACCGACTATTGTTGCCATTGCTTTGGCAATGGGGCTTTTTTCAAAGAGGAGACCATGGACGAGATGATCGAGACCTGCATTCCCTTTGTTTCAAATGGCAATCCCTATGCCAATGCTGATGAAGCGAGGAAATCTATGCAGGAATACTTTCCGAAGCTGAAACGTTGGGCAAAATGATAAAGATGTGACATTTTATAGGGGGCAAGCTGATGAAGCTTGCCCCCTATGTGCGAACACTATTGAAACAATCTTAGATTGCAATCGTGTAGACCCAAGCTTCCTTAATATCCTGTTCAATAATCTGCCCACTTAGATTAAACCAGCTGGCGCAATTGTCTAAGATAATCGCATCCGAAGTCACTACATTCTCCTTGCCATAAAGCACTCTATCTACATCATTGAGCAGCTCAACCCGAACGTTTACTTGGTAATCTTTTTCCATGTCCAGAATTAGAGCCTTTAGTCTGCCTGAGTTTGAGACTGGCTGATCCAAATAAATAACCGCATCTTTGATCCCTAAATGATCCATTCTTTTTAACAAAAGCGTCAATGCCCGCCAAGTTTTATCGACAATTCGATAAGTTCCTCTTAACCCCGCCAAATCCCGAATAGCGCCGTCCATCCCCTTAAGCAGCAGAGAACCGGACAGCGCCACTTCAAGGGTAATAATCGTATTGAATCCGTCTATATATACATGATTAAGCAATGCGTTCGGTCTAAGCTCTCTTTTCTGGCGAGATGTCAAACTATTTTGTGAAGACACCATTCTGGCAAGCGCCAAACGCTGTCGTTCCGATAGTAAATAATGATTTCCAATGAAGGTCGATGCCGTTTTTAGATCGTAGCCCCGATTCAGAAGATAAAACAACTCTTCCCCGGCATTAGACATTCTATCCTTCCACTCACTGCCAAACCAAATGATATCTTTTTCAACAAAGCCTCTTTTTACATCTTTCATTACAAATCCACCTCTGGTACATCAAATAATGTTATTTGCCGATACTCTGTTTGCTTGATCTTTTCCTTCATCGGTTTGGAATAGCCTCCTGAAAGACCGTATTTTGCCTTGATTTCATTAACCATGGCATAAAGTTTATTTTTATATTCTTTGCCTGCGCCGCCAGTTTGATAAAGGGCTTGCAACGGTTCAAGAAGCTGTGGAAACTCAGTTTTGATAAAATCGAAAAACGCTGCTCTTGTCCGACCCCGTAGATATAGAACACCTGGCAGGACATAATCTATGCCACTCGCTTTTCCCTGCTCATATAGACGATCCACATTATTTCTTGTGTCTGTAAGGAACGGAATAATCGGCATAAAATGCAGCCCCGTCGAGGCGTTTGTTGCTGCAAATGCCTTCAACACATCAAAGCGTCTTAATGAAGCCACACCATTAGGCTCTATTTTTTGCCGTATCTTCTCATCCATACAGGTTATAGTTGCAGCTATGTTGACATAAGTAAGTTTTGATAGCTCATCTATTAAGTCGTAATCTCTTAGTATTAGGTCCGATTTTGTGGAAATAATACAAGGCGTGCGATATTTTATCATCAGCCGCAGGATATCAGGCATCAGTTTATAATTTCGCTCTGCCGGCTGATAGCTATCTGTCACTCCACCAATATTGACGACCTCACGCTTCCAGTATTTACCGCTTAACTGTTTTTCCAGCAGCTCGACAATATTCGTTTTTACATAAATGTCTTCAAAATACTGCTGAGAATCCAAGTAATCATGGGAATACATTGCATAGCAGTATTTGCAGCCATGCTCACAGCCTCGATATATATTTAAGTCCCATCCGTAAGGAATTTTTCTTTTCAACTTGTTGCAGGCAAGGGTACAAGTCATTTCTTTATAATCAGCCATTTTTATCCCCCCTTAGTGATGGTTTTATTATAACCCAAACTTTGTGAAAAAGCTAATTCCATAATAAGTCTTTGTTTTATTGACAGCAATAATACTTTCTGTTATATTTGTAACATATTGCTTAATAACAGAATTTTTATTTATCAATTTAGTAATTGAGATACTCTTCTCTATTATTCCTGCATTTCACAGATTTAATAACTCGATTAAATCTATTTAAGTAATTATTTTCTGAGTATAATTAAATATGAAGCGAAAACCCAATGAATTCAATGGGTTTGGCAATAAGGTTATGAGCATATCCGCTTTGACCAATTGCCCATAAAATCATTGCAAAGGAGAATTGCCATGTCAAACCACATCCATATTGTCGGTGCCGGTCCCGGCGGGTTGTTACTCGCAAAGGAACTCGCAAATGCGGGGATTTCCGTAACCGTGTACGAGGAAAAATCGAAGGAGGATTTGTGCACCGGTCACAACTGGTCGGATGCAATGGATATCGGTGTTTTGCGCAACGCCGGACTCCCCATTCCCGAGCCAATGGGGAACCGTTTTGTCGGACCGGGTGTCAAATCCCATGGTGCCACGGCAGATGGCTTATACGAGCCGCACCGCATCACCGAATTGCCCTTTTACACCTCCAATTACTCTGCCAAAACTGCGACAGAAGCCGATTTTCACAATGTCCTGACGGATCGCCGGACACTAGCTGCCGAACAGCTTGAGCAGACACTTGCAGCCGGTGCGACAATTCTTTTCGAACATAAGGCCGTCGCATTGAGAGGTCAACTTGAAGGTGAGATACATAAACTGTGCGTGACCGGACTGATCGTTCAAAAAGAAAATGAAACCTTAGAAATCGAGTCTGACCTAGTCGTGGATGCGACAGGTGGTGCAGGTGTTTTGCGTCAAATGATCAAAAACGGAGCTATCGGTCGTCCCCTTGCCGATGCGGAATTGTGGCAAGCTTATCACACGGTACGCAGCTGCCGCAAAACGCTTCCTGGCGAAACGACCCCGCCTTTTCGTGATCTTTACCGTCTTATTTATCCGAACGGTTACTCTTGGATCCACTTTCATGACGAAGATGTTGTCGGTATCGGTGCAGCTGTTTTGTTAAAAGGCTCCGCTGTCTCGGCCAAAGAAGTCGCGGCAGAGATGGCAGACGCATTGCCACAGGTAAATAAAGAAGAATTGCGTGGCGGCGGCGGGGTCGCTATAAATGGCATGCCACTTGATTCGATGGTGACAAACGGTTTCATGGTCATTGGCAACGCCGCATTCCAGAGCAATCCCTCCAACAGTTGTGGCATCGGTGCCGCAATGGAAGGAGCGCTGCTTGCCTCACAGGTCATAAAAGGCGCAAAGCGGTTCGATATCGCTTCGCTGTGGGAATACAACCACAAGTGGCTCACAGGCACAGGCGCACATTACGCTGCGATTGCGCCGCGCGGAGGTGATATGTCGCCGCAGCTCGCTGAACTGCTCCTAGGTCATGGCTTCATGAACGGTGAACTATTGACCAATAAGTGCCTCGGTAATTATTCGCACAACAATATTCACAATTCACCAGCACTCAAGCAACTTTGGGATGCTGTGCCGCAATTCATGGAACAATGGGAAAAAGGCGAGGCATATGATGAGTATATCTTCCGCAAATATTTAGATTATCCAAAAACTTGGGATGCTGACACTTTCGCACAGTGGTGCGCACAGCCTTAAAAAGCGGCCATCTGTTCTCAGCCTTAAATCTCCCGTCGTAGGAAAACTGCGGCGGGAGTTATATCCGTTTTTCACTGTGAGCACTCCAAATCATCCCTTAAATTAAATACCGCTCGACTTGAGTTTCCGCAAACTGCAATAAAAAAAGCAGATATACACTTTTTAAAGCTGCAACCAACGAATTTTTCTGCTCCGGCAGGTTAGGACCCATGAATCCAAGAAGTTTCTGACAAAGCTTGTTGGAACATTGCCTGTTTTTGACAAAGATAACATCCTAAAGTTCTTTAGGGGATTGTATTTAACAAAAGCAAAAGATTCTATTTCATCATATCTTATTAAAAAGGGTGTGAGTATTCTTGAAATCAACGCTTATTTAGACGAACTATCAGAACACTTAAAAGAACGAATAATGCCTACTTTAGATGAATACGGTATAAAGCTTCTGAATTTCTACGTAATTGATATAAATGTATCAGAGGACGATCACGCTGTTAAAAAACTAAAGGATGCTTTATCTAAAAAAGCGGAAATGAACATCGTCGAGTATAATTATGTACAAGAGTGTTCATTTAACACCCTCAATGTGACTCCAGGTCAGGTAACGCAAGGTGGTCTGTGGCTTGAGAATGAAACCGTAAGCTGTCCCGGCTGTGGCGCATCGAACACGAAGCGCAAGGGAAAGCCATATAATTGTGATTATTGCGGCGTACTGATTAAGTAAATACTTGTAAAAAGAAAGTCGCCAGCGGTCTGGCTATAGCAGTAAGACCGCCGACAACTCCATTTCATACTCTCGACATCTACAGTTATGCCCATAAGTCTTACTTAAGCGAAGAAATCCTAAACGAATAACGTATATCCTCCCCCGCATCAATATGATAGGCCGGCTCCACATCTGCACCCCAGCTATTAATGCCGCCTACGCCTCTGACCGCTCCTAGGATTGACACCACCGTTCTTCTCGGAACCGGAAGCTCCTCATGATGCGTAGCATTTTCCAATTCTTCTGCTGTATACGGAAGGCATGAGAATGCGAATTCCTTGTCCCCGCAAGAAAACCTCAAACCATGCATTCCGACCGCCTTTAGTGTATTGTCCTTGACCGTATCTCGGTAAACCTCCAGCCATTTAGTTTTCATATGCACATTACAATCCTGAGGCACCAGATATCTGGTAACCGGAAGACCCTGTATTTCATAAATCCCCGGAGCGCCACCAGCCATCCTATCCGGATAAGTCTCCCCGTTAATCCCCTCGTACTTATATCCTGCCGTCAATGTTGGCATGATTAAACGCATACCAAAAACCGGCAGCTGTGGGAGCTCTTTATTGCCATGATAATGAACCGACACTTCTAAATCACCTGAACCAAGCACTTCATAAGCCGTCTCCACCCTTGTCGCAGGCACTGTATTGGTCTCATAAACAAAAACAATCCGAATCCGCTCCGCTGTTTCATTCCCTGTATATTTATTATTTTCCGGTGCAATAGGTTCCTTAATCCTCTCACCATCCACATAAACCTTGACTGCGACGCATTGAATAAACATATCGGCACCCAGCCACATGCCTGAGTGAAAAGAAAATCCGCTGCCTCTGTCATTATCCGTAGTTGCCCGCCAAAAGGTGGGTTTTGGCGTCCGGTACAGCCACTCCATTCCATCTATGACAATCGATTCCGGTCCGCCGTACTGATAAGAGAAAATATAATGAAAGCCGTCGCCTTGTATTCCCAATGTAACATCCCCATAAATAACCTTAAGCCTTTCACTCACAGCGTCCATAATAATACCTCACTTCCTGCATCGCCGGTTTTTCCGTTCGATCGGCAAAGACAATGCCATTTCCTGAAAATTCATAATCAGAGGGGCGGTCATCAAAATCGCCTCCGTAACGAAGCACCCGCTGCCCCGTCACTTCATCAGTCACAAAAAGCGCCTGATCAATAAAATCCCATATAAAACCGCCCTGGTACATCTCGTATTGATCTAAAAGCTTCATATAAGAGCTCATCCCCCCCACAGAATTACCCATTACATGCATATATTCACATAAAATAAATGGCTTCGCCGGCTTATTATCTAGATAAATCTTAATACGATCCGGCGCTTCATACATCCGGCTCTCCACATCTGAAATCTCCGCCTGATAGCTTTCATGATGGAATACCCCTTCATAGTGAACTAACCGGCTCTCATCTGCTTCCTTATAGAAACGGTTCATCATCAAGATGTTTTCCCCAGCATAGGATTCATTTCCCAGCGACCAAAATAAAATAGAAACATGATTCTTAAAAGTTTCAAAATGGGTTTTGGCTCGATCTAACACTGCCCCCTTCCATTCCGGGATACTTCCCGGCACATTCCACGAAGGCTCCACCATTCCCATCTTCTGCCATGAGCCATGGGACTCCAGATTCGTTTCCGCCATTAGATAAATGCCATTTTCATCGCACATATAATACCAGGGTATCTGATTGGGATAATGGCTGGTTCTCACTGCATTGATATTATTTTTAAGGATCGTGTCGATATCCTGGCCCATTTCTTCGATACTTAAACATCTGCCATTTTCAGCACTCCATTCGTGGCGGTTAACCCCTTTTAAAATCAGCCTTTTTCCATTGAGTAAAATCACTTTATTTTGAATCTCAATTCTTCGGAAGCCAATTCTATAGGGAACCACCTCCACCAACTCACCAGTTGCGGAAAACAATTCAAGCTGCAATGTATACAAATAAGGCTTCCGATTGTCCCATGGCGTGATCCGCTGAATAACTTCCGGTTCAAGATAACATCTTGCTGCTGCCTGGATCCTCTTCTTAAGGCAAATCCGATTTTCTTCATCGCATAGAGTAATCTTAACATCCCCAGGGCTCTCTTCAAAAGAAATGTTAAGCTCAAGCGCCAGACTGCCATGGTGATTATCCTCATCTAATACGGTTTTTGCCCACATATCCTCTAAATGAATCTTCGGCTTCGCATATAAGGTCACGTTTCTAAAAATACCAAAGAACCGGAAAAAGTCTTGATCTTCCAAGTAAGTGGCAGTGCTTCTTTTATGTACCTCCACCGCCAGTAAGTTGTCTATTTCTTTGAGGTGAGGCGTCAGATCAAATTCCGATGGCGTGAAGCTGTCTTCCGCATACCCTATAAACGTCCCGTTCAGCCAGATATACATCGCCTGCTCGACTCCTTCAAAGCAAATATAAACCCTTTTCCCTAACAGCCCCTTTTCCAAGTCAAATCGCTTAATGTAAGAGCCGACAGGATTATACTTTGCGCCGCTAAAGGATCCCTCGGCCGCATCACCTTCGTTCATGCTATAGGCAGGTCTTCTAAAAACATGCCCTTCCCATGGGTACATGGTGTTAATATAATGGATTTTATCGTAGCCCTTAAGCTCAATGTGGCAAGGCACTTTGATTTCATCAAAAGCGTCTGCCGAATATCCCTCCTGATAAAATTCTGTGGGGCGCTCCACCGCATTGACCGAATAGTGAAACCGCCACTTTCCATTTAAGGATTGTGCCAAGGTGTTCTTTCTAGCTTGCATTTCCTCTTGATTACGGTAAAAGGCATGGTCACTATGTGCCGGAAGCTGATTTACACTAAATACCCCGGGATCATCTAACCATCTGATATCTGCTTTCATGTCTGCTTTGCCTCCTTTTTAGATAAGTTATTCTTTGACGGCTCCTGCTGCCACGCCAGCCAAAATATACTTTTGGAAAAAAACATAAATAATAATTGTCGGAATCATAACAATAATGACACCCGCAGCAAGATGCTGCCAAGAGCCCTGCTGGGCATTTGCATAATTCATTAAAAATGTTGTCAGCGTCCGCAGCTTATTCTTGGGCATGTACAAATAGGGAATATACATGTCGTTAATAATGTTAATTGCTTTGATAATGCAAACCGTCGCCGTGGCAGGCATAAGAAGCGGAAAAATAATTCTGCCAAACAGCCTGTAGTAAGAGCAGCCGTCAATTAATGCCGCCTCATCTAAGGACACGGAGATTCCCGATATGAATTGCCGATAAATATAAAGCTGCATCAAATCTGATGCTATATAGATTATTATAGGTGCTCCCAAGGTATTATACAAGTTCAATCCTTGGATCACTTGAAACCTAGCAATCTCTGTCACAAAAGCAGGGATAAGCATGCCGACAAAAAATAAGGCAACAACAATTTTTTTACCCCTAAAAGTGAATCGCTCTATAATATATGCCGTGATTGTTCCAAAAATCACGTTAAAGAATAGGGAAACCAAAAGAATGCTTCCCGTATTCTTAAAGCCAATCAACAGATATTTATCCGACAGTACCTTTTTAAAATTATCAAAAGTAATGGCATCCATTCCCGGCAATAGCAAGGGCGATGTTTGTATCATATCCGCATTTGTTTTTAATGCGGCGAACAGTGTCAGTAAAATAGGCGCCATGACAATGGCTACCATGCCTAAACAAATCAGCTGCTTTGAGACATTAAGTGAAACTCTCCTAACCATTCTTACGCCTCCTATCTCTTAATAACAAGCCATGAATCAGCTGGTTCTGGATCACATAAACCAGCACGATCATAATCATAATCGCCACCGCCATGGTCGAGGCAAGTCCAAAGTTGGCATAAGTAAATGCTGTCTTAATCGTATATAAAGTAAATGTCGATGACGCATAGCCAGGCCCGCCCCCAGTCATGACAAAAGGAATATCAAATACTTGCAGAGCCCCTCTAATATTATCAAATAGAACGAAATCCACCATCAGCATAATCGCTGGGACCTGAATATATCGAAACATCTGCCACGAACCGGCGCCGTCTACCCTTGCTGCTTCCTGCACCTCCTGTGGCACTGACTGTAAAGCGGCAATAAAGAGGATGACATGATAGCCGCTATACCGCCATAAGGACACAAAGGCAAGAACAAAATTGACGATTTTAGCGTCTGATAGCCAGCTCCTGATCCATGATTCCAGATTCAGCACGCTTAAGATTTCATCAAAAGCGCCATTAATTGGCGAAAAGAAATATGAAAATGCATAAGCAATAGCGACGCCATTAATAATGTAGGGCATGAATACCATGGTTTTGTAAAACTTCGCCGCACGCAGCTTACTAATCAGCAATACGGCAAATGCAAGCTCCACCGCAATCATCAATAAATGGATCAAAAAATAGATGGCATTGTTCTTAAGCGACAGCCACAGATCCTTATTCTTAAGCATTGTTATGTAATTATCAATACCAATAAATTCACTTCCCTGAGAATAGCCATCCCAGTTGGTAAAGCTCATCCGCAGCAAATCGGCAGCCGGAAACATGACAAATGCGATGAGCAACAAAACTGGGATAACAAGTGAAACGACAATAAACAGTCTTTGCTTTTTTTCCAAACTATTCATAACCGCCTCACTACTCAATCTCAAGTTTTTTTCTTGCTGCTGCCCATTTGTCATTCAAATCATTAAATGCCTCATCTAAATCAAAGTCTTCTGTCAGCATCTGGGCGCCCAGCTTTTTATAGTCAAATGTGGTTTCATTTTGAATTGCTGTAAAATCATCTCCACCACCATCATACATCACCATTACTTTATCTGGGATAATCTCATCAGCCTCTGCTAAAACCGGGTCCTTTTCTTTCGGAAAGCTTGTCATTGAAGATGATGAGGATACAAAAGCGATGTATTCCGGATAGCACTCCTCTGAAGAAAACCACTCAACAAACGCCATTGCCGCCTCATGATTTTTGGAATGTGTCGTTACACTCATAAAATGATCGCCCTGGACCACAACGTTATATGGATCGTCTTTGGAATCCCTAACAGGCAGGTAGAAGGTGCCAAGCTCCGAGGTGTCACTAGCTGCATTATTAATGTTCTGAAGACCCCAATCACCCAATGCAATAATAGCTGCTTTTTTAGCCGCAAATAGTGAAACAGCCTGATCATTTCCAAGGCCCAGCGGATCCTTTCCTAGTACCCCTGAGGTAAATAAGCGATGTACTTTTCGATATGATTTATTGACATCGGTGCCCTCCTCAAAGGGTCTGTCCTGCTCTGCCATCGTATTCCAATTCTGTCCATTAGCGGATTCCAGTGCCGGCATAAATTCCATATAAGGATAATCTGGCCACTCATCTTTTAAGCCGCAGGTGATTGCCATAAAATCCGGATCCTTCTGACTATAGTAATCCTGTAAGGTCTTTGAAACCTCCTCAAACTCACCCCAGGTCGTCGGAACCTCTACCCCGGCCTCTTTAAACATATCCTTCCAATAGTACACATACTCATAAGTAGAAGTCATCGGGATGCCAAGCACCTTTCCTCCGACTGCATAGGCTTTGGCCAGCTCATTATTGGCATAAGCTTCGGTTCCTGATAAATCCACCAGATAGTCTTTGAATCTGGATAATGTAAAAGGCTTGTTAAACATAACATCGGGAAGCTGATTTGCCGAAGCCCGCATCTTCATCGTATTCCAGTACTCACTGTCATCCTTGATCTTTTCAATTTCAACATCCAGATTTGGATACTGCTCTTGGAACTTACCGATCAAATCATTTTGCTCAATAAAGTCATTTAGATTATTGTCCCAAATAGCAAGTGTAATGCTCCCTGATAATTCACTTCCTTCATTCTTAGTGGAATCCACCGATTTTTCTGAACTTTCTTTAGCATCCTGACAGCCCGTAAAGATAGCTATGGTCAATAAACAAACTAGGATTCCTGCAAATAATCTTTTTCTTCTCATAGGATTATACCCCTCTTTTTTTTAATATCAACAATATAGCATCCCGCTTTGAACATTGCCATCTCATTTTTTCATTTTTATTGATATTTTGTTAGTTTACATCATTTTGGATAGTTGACTTATTGTAAGCTTTTATGTCATTAAGTTAGAAAAACCATGCTTCTACATGGTTTTTCGGTATTGCATCGGCGTCATGCCATTTAATTTTCTAAACATTCGATTAAAATGCTCGACATTACGATATCCTACCATATTGGCTATTTCATATACCTTAAAACTGGTGGTCTTCAACAGTTTTCTTGCTTTCTGCATTCTCAATTCAGCTAAATAGGCAGAAAATGTTTCTCCTGTTTCTTTTGTAAAACGATTTGTAAAATACTTTTCGTTCAATTCTATATGTTCTGCCACCATACTTAATGACATATCTGCATTTTCATAATTGTCTGCCATATATCGTTTCGCTTTAATCATGATATCTGTTTGCGATAAATCCAGTTTAGCTGCCGAATAGTCAATAATCCAGGCAAAATAGTTAGTCAGCCATAGCTTCAAGACCTTCACATCTTTAATCCGCTCCACTTTTTCTAGATAACTACTGTACTGTCCGAAAACATTTGAAAAGTTTATATTGTTAGAATCAAACCAAGACGCTACGGCAAGAATTGCTGCGTACGCATGAAGGCGATTAGCCTTCATATCATGATGCCTAAACCCCTCAAACATCTTCTCCCGCTCATGTATCATATTCTTCTCATCGGCAGTATATAATGCGGCTGCCAGCTTCTTGTAATCACCAGCTAATGCAATCACCATGTGCCACTCACCCTCATTTTCATTAAGGTCAATAATGCCGTTGGCTCCAGCCAAATGGCGGAGGCACATCTTACTTCGAATTTCTTCTATCTGATGTTCAAATTCGGTAAATCCTAACTTCTCCTGTCCAATGCAGACGGAAATATATCCGCCAAACTCCTTATTGATTGCTTTTTGAAGCTCCATGACCATATGCCTTATGTTAGAAATATAATCCTGCTCAGTAATACGGTAATAGATCAAAAACAATTCTTTACTATCCATATATGCAATACATCTGGAGGCGAATCTGGGATTCCTTTCAAAGCGGTTAAGCAGTATAGATGATGAATCATAGCTACTCAAATAAAAGCCTAAGATAGCATAGTTATCTACAAAAAAGTCTTTTGACCTCCGACTGACCTCCTCCGGTGTCATATCACCGTTAATCATGACCGCTAGATAATCCTTTGAACTTTTCACACCTTCCTTAACCTGCTCCTCATAATCTTCAATCAAAGCCTTCAGTCGCCGCACCATCGCATTAAACTGATTGATCATATGGCGAACCTCAAACTGTCCCGTTGATGCTATATGTATGTCAAGATTCCCCTCTTCAACCTGTTTTAAGCCAGTGCTGATATCTTCCACCGGTCTGACAATACTTCTTAAAAAGTAGCTGGAATAATAACCAGCCAAAACAAAAATCAAAACTGCCAGTCCAAGAATCACTCTGGCGATGCTCCAAAAGTCCTTCGTCAGCGCCGATGTCTTAATGTAGCTTCGAATGTGCCAGTTTGTATCACTAAATTCAATGGGCGATTGCACACATATATATGATCCATCCGAAAAATCAGTTTCCTCATCTTGTACGGCAAAAACAATCTCACCATTCTCATCCGCAATCTGGGTAATCCCAAATCCCTCTTCACCTGCCTGGTATTTCAGATTATATGCCTTGATTCGTTCTGCCACTTTGACTGACTGATAAAAAGCGACCATTTCTACTTTTTGTGAACGATCCAGCTGCACATCCGGTGATAGCGCAAATACCAGAATCAGTGAATCTCTTTTCCCGCCTGTGTAAAGGTCACCCATAGCTTTCGTATCATATGCGCCAACACATACGGTATTGGAGTTTTCTAAAGCCGCCTGATACCAGTCGGCTTCTTTTATTTCTTTGGGTGTCCGTTTAATATCGTTTTTAATATAAGTTGTTCTTCCAGCCTTCATATAAAAGCCTACCGCAACAATGTCTTTCACTGGCTCCAACGCCAGATTCGCAGTCTTTGACAGCTTCTGCTCATATTCATAACGGACACTCCATTCTGCCGTGTCTGTTCCTGATGCATATTCCAATATTTCATTATTATTTGTGTAGATTAGATGGGAAAGGCGCATAGACATATTATTAATATCTGACGACAGCTCTGTGATAATTGTCTCCTGCGCCTGCTTAATGTTGGCTACTGCCTGCCTTTTGAACTGTTGATTCATAACAAGCAGCGCCCCCACCAATACAATTAGAATAGGTATGACTATTAAGAAAAGAAATGAAATATAGTAAGCTAACTTTAATGGCAGCCTCTTCCTAAATTGTTTGAAAAACATATCCTTCCCCTTTCAAAAATGGAGGGTATGATCATAATTAGTTAATTATATACAACGCCCGCCTCGGCACCTTCATATTTCCAGTGCAAGAGCTCTGATACCGTGACCAACGTATAGCCCTCGGCCTTTAACCTATCTATCGCCTCCAATGACGCATCAATGCTGACTTCATATATGTCATGCATCAATAGAATCGAACCGTCCTTAACTTGATTTTGTCCCTCATTAAAGATCTCATCTAAGATGGCCGTCTTGTCACGACTGGCCCAATCTCTGGTATCCAATGTCCAAAGAGTGATCGACCAGTCATTTTCTTTGCAGATTTTCTTGACCATATCATTATAGTTGCCTCCCGGAGGCCGCATAAGCTGAGGTCTGGTCCCGCCAGTTGCATTATAAATAGCTTCAGTGGACTTTAACAAATTATCCGTTGCCTCTTGTTCGGTTATGTTCGTCAAGGTCGTGTGATCATAGGAGTGATTCCCTATTTCATGCCCATCCGCCACCATCCGCTGCACTATTTCAGGACGCTTCTCAGCCCTGTTTCCTAAGACAAAAAAAGTGGCTTTAACATTTCTTGCTTTTAACTCTTCCAGCAACCTTTCTGTATATGGTCCTGGTCCGTCATCAAATGTTATCGCCACTATTTTTTCTGGGCGTTTTCCAAAATAAGTACCTGAGGAAACCTGCCCTGAATCAATCTGTTTTTTTAAATCCTCCAGTTGAGACTTCACATTGTCCAGCTCCGTTTCTAAACCGGTTTTCTCGCCTTCTAATGACTCCTTCTGGGTTTTTAAATCATTCATCTCAGATTGTAAAGTTGCTTTTCCTTCCTCAATAGTACCCATTTTTTCTTCGAGATTATTAATGCTAGAATCTAAATCTTGTATCTCCTTTTGCATCTGTTCTACTAAATCAATGTTCTTCTTTAAATCCTCATTTGATCCTTTTAATCTATATCCTGTATATCCCCATCCGGCTACGCCGGTAATTGTCGTCACACATAATATCATAAGAACAATTAATTCTATGCTCGGTCCTCGTCTTGTCTTTCGCTTCATACTGCCACCTTTTCTCCAGTGAAATGCTTACTATAGCTATTATAACATTTTTCGACAAAAATACTAGACCATATTGTCTCATGTAAATAAATTTTTTCTTAAGTTTTTGTTACAGGTTCTTCCATTTTAACATATCGGTCGGATATCTGTTGCTTCCACCTCAGCAGGTTCACTTAATCTTATTGTTTCATATCTAACAACAATCTGCTGCCCGACACAGAAATGATAAGCATAAGGATAGTTAACACGGATCTGCATATTGTTTTGCATATCCCTAACTAGCAGTGATCTCCTGCTTTTTCTAAGCACCACCGCCCTCATCTCATCTGACTGCGCTTCTCCTCCTTGTATTTTTTGAATAGAAATAGCTGTAATCTGGGGTGGTATACTAAATGTCATTTGCCCATTGTAGAAAATTCTAATGCGATCACCGACGTTAAATCTATCTGCGTTGCGGAAATGAACCAAAACCTCGTCTCCTGTTTTCATATCCCTAACCAACAGGCTCCCTGAATCAACTCGAAGAACAGTTGCAATCATAATCATTCCCATAACCTCCTAAATTCCTCTCATACATATAGCATATGTAAAAGAAGAATTTAGGTTCAAAAAAGCACTTCGAGGCTAATTCTCTTCAATAATAACCGTGCCGGTCGTATAATAAATCACATGCCTCTTTCCATCTTCATCATCAAATAAGATTCGGCTTTCATCGTATTCGACATCAAATCTTCCGTTATACTCTCTGAGTATATTGCCATTGATATCGTAGACAGTTACTGTTCTTTCAATTCCTGACACGTTGCTTCGTAACGTTTTTAAAGATCTTGAGCCTGCTGCTGTTCCGAAAAACCACCAAATAATCAATCCGACAATAATTACGACTGCTAAAATAGTGCCTATCAAGGCGCGTTTTTTGATATTTGACTTTCCTGACATTAATATATCTCCTTTTCCCATTTGATAGTCTTTATTATAGCTCAATTCAAATAAATTAACAATGGTGCAAAAAAAGAGCCCTTACAGGCTCTCTTCACTCATATCCAAATCCATTTCCACATTACGACTTATTGTCAATTCATTACCATCAAATTCCCACCAATAATTGTCTTCCAATTCATCTGCGATCCGCTCTATAAATGTTACCTTTTCATCTAAAGTGAGAATAAGCTTAACACTCACCGGATCAGTTTCTACGTTACCGTTTTTCATTATCTCTTCGTTGATGACTCGTTCAATCCTGTCCTTCAAATAAATCCCTGCTTTAACCTTCATATCCCGTCTGGCAAGCATCAGCAGATAATTACTGATTGAGCGGCCTTCTTGCGTAGCTGCCCGAGAAATGGCTGCTTTTTCTTCTGGTTTACATCTGAGTTTAATATAATTCTCGGTCATATTATGTACACCTCCTGACATGAGCATAACAACTGGTATCAATCAATGAATCTATGTACCTCTATCTTACCGCATTGTCACCTTAAAATCAATCGCTAGCATGAAATTATTATAATTATTTGCAGTAAACTCTAATCATTGGATATTAATGGAGGATTCATGTACTCTTCCTGCTCTTTGCTTAAGGTATCATAGCCACCGCCCAATGCAGATAATTTCAATTGCCCGACTCGTATATCAACCTCCTCCGGTATTTTATGAACGCCGGCTTTTATAGTACTTTTATTTTTCAGCAGATACTCCGCACTTAACGCTTGAAGCGAAAAGGACATGTCCATAATCTCAGCAGGATGTCCGTCCGCAGCTGCAATATTTACCAGACCGCCATCTGCGATGACACATACGGTCCGTTCGTCTGCGAGCACATAGCCATCGAGGTTTTTACGTAAAGGCAGGCAGGCTTTTGACATTTGCCTTAACCCATCAAGATCAATCTCATTATTGAAATGACCTGCATTTGACACGATAGCATTATTTTTCATTACCGCAAAATGCTCTGGGCGAAGAACATCGCGGCAAGCAGTAGCCGTGACAAAGATGTCTCCCAATTTTGCCGCTTCATTCATTGACATTGCCTTGTGCCCGTCCATTATTGCCAGTAGTGATTTCACCGGATCTATTTCCGTAATAACGACCTGTGCCCCCAGACCTTTAGCGACCGACGCTATCCCTTTGCCACAATAGCCGTAACCCGCAATAACTACCGTCTTCCCATTGATTTGGAGGTTAGTTGTGCGCATAATCGCATCCCATACGGTCTGACCGGTACCATAGGTATTGTCAAAATAAGATTTACACCTCGCATCATTGACAGGAATGGCAGGAAAAATCAAACGTCCATTCCGTTCCCAGCCACGCAGGCGCTGTACCCCAGAAGTGGTTTCTTCACAATCGCCGATCAGATCATCGGCAAACTCTTTGCATTCGCCAAGCATTAGGTTCATCAGGTCTGCACCGTCATCTATTATAATATGCGGATGAACAGATAGCGCTTTTTTCCAAAATGAAACCTGCTCCTCATGTGAAACACCATGGATGGCATATACATCCACGCCATCATCAGCAAGTGCTGCACATACACTATCCTGTGTCGATCGTGGGTTTGATCCAGTTACCGATAGCTTGGCACCGCCACGCATCAGTGTTTTTACTAGGTATGCTGTTTTGGCCTCAAGATGCACAGATAGGGCAATACGAATCCCTGCAAATGGTTTTTCCTTCTCAAACCGATCCCCAATGGCATTAAGCACCGGCATATGGCGGGCGACCCACGCAATCCGCTGATGGCCTTCAGCTTTTAAATTAATATCTCGAATAATAGACATACAATTCCTCCTTAACTTTAGCGCTTAAAACATTAGCTAGCTTCCTACAAATCCCTTTATGATTGAATTCGCTGTTTCATAAACCTCTTCGGTGGATACTCCAATGTCAAATTTACCGTCTTCATATAGAATCTTCCCATTGACCATCGTCATTTTTACGTTTTGTTTACTACCGCTGTATACAATATTTTTCGTGATATTATTGATGGGCTGCATATTCGGCCAATTCAGATCTATCATAATAATGTCCGCTAATTTCCCTACTTCAAGTGTGTCACAGTCATTTAGCCCCATAGCTTTTGCACCGCCGACAGTTGCCATATAAATAACTTGATTGGCATCTGCCACTGCGGCATTCTTCTCTTTTATTTTAGCTAACCCCGTCACCAGAAACATTTCCCTAAACATATCAAGGCAATTGTTGCTTGCCGGCCCATCTGTGCCGATTGCCACATTAATGCCTAATTCCATCATCCGATGTATTGGCGCGATGCCACTTGCAAGCTTTAAATTAGAGCCGGGATTAGTGACTACGGATAACCCCCTTTCCTTGAATATCTTAAGATCCTCATCGGTCATATGAATACAATGGTAGCCGCCACCGCCATAATTAAACATACCTAGGCTGTCAAGGTATGCTGTTGGCGTCATACCGTTGCGCTCTATGCATTCGTTGACTTCTTCAAGGCTTTCGGAATTATGGGTATACACAGGCGCCTGATACTTTTCTGATAAGCCTGCCATTCCTTTAAGCAATTCTTTCGAGTTGGTATATTCAGCATGAAAGCCCAACATGAAGCTGATCAATTCATTATAATGATTGTACTTGTTGTACCATTCCTCAATCAGCTCCAGTGACTGAGTGAAATTATTTAATCCGCCGACCATAACCGTCCGATAGCCACAGTCCTTAGACGCTAACGCTATGGTGTCGGGGGTGAGATACATATCAAAATTGGCTGTTATTCCACTGGTGAGATATTCCATGATGGCAAGCTTTGATAAATGATAAATATGCTCGCCATTAAGCTTGGCTTCCATCGGAAATATTTGTTGATTAAGCCACTCTAATAAGGGAAGGTCATCTGCGTAGGAGCGTAAAAATGTCATTGCCGAATGTGTATGAGCATTCTTAAATCCAGGCATCAGCAGATTTTTATTAACATCGATCTGCCTATCCCAGACCATCTGGATCTCACTATTCTTTGGCTCTCCTACATAGGTGATGCGATTGCCTTCTACCCATAATTCGCCATCCTCAATCACATTAAATTGATCCGCCATCGTCAGAATTCTGGCATTATAAAATCTTATCTTCATAGATTATCTCCTTACCGTTTTCCTTTGTCATATATTTCTCCAAGCGCTCTTGGCGAGCGATTATGCTTTGAGAAGAATATTAACAATAATAGGGTTAGTACGTATGGCAATATCATTACCAAGTCAGAGTAGCTGCTTGGCATCTGTAATTTCTGAACAATGAAATAGCCTGCCGACTTGGCAAAGCCAAAGAGTAAACACGCTCCCAAAGTCGGAAATATATTCCAGTTTCCAAAAACCAGCGCTGCGATCGCTAAGTAGCCGTATCCAACATAGATGCTGGAAGAAAAATTAGCTGAAATCGAATAAGCGAAGCTCATGCCTGCCAATCCTGACAATGCGCCGGACATCATAACAGCTATAAAACGTACTTTGAATACATTGATACCGGCTGCATCTACTGCCTGAGGATTGTCACCGCAAGCCCTCAAATGCATGCCATAGCTGGATTTATACAGTAAATACCACGCAAATACAGCAATAACTATAATAATGATTTCAAAAGGATATATATTCTTAAATATCGCTCCAATAACCGGTATTTCAGATACAAGCGGTATGGTCATGCGATTTGATACCCCTAATACGAATTTATCTGAGGGCGCTCCAAATACGCCTCTATTGACTTGCTTTGTTAAAAATGTGGTCAAGGCCATCGCTAAGATATTAATGACTACACCGCTGATTACCTGATTGGCTTTAAGCTTAATACAGAGCAATGCATGTATCATCGAAAACAAAGTACCTCCAATTATTGCAAAAAGCATTGATAGATAAAATGGTATCTGGGAGTCTCCCGAAAAGCTATTTGCAACCAATACGGCAACTAAGGCTCCGCAAAAGGCTCCTACACCTTGAAGTCCTTCTAGTGCCAGGTTTGTCACGCCGCTTTTTTCGCTATATATGCCTCCCACGGCCATTATAAATAGAGGCAGGGCAAAAGATAAACCATCAATAAATATAACATCCATTATTTATCCCCCTCTCTTTTATCCATTTCTCGAGCGCTTTCCTCTTCAAGCGAATCCTTTGTCCGTTTAATCCAATACTTAATGTATTGGCCACAGGCGCTAAACAGCAGGATTAAGCTTGTTATGACTGAGGCGATCTCGGCTTCCACACCGGCTGTTGAACTCATATATGTACTCCCCTTACCGATGACCATAATCAAGAAGGAGGAGAAAATGATCCCAATCGGATTCGAATTACCCAGAAGCGCAACCGCTATCGCATCAAAGCCGGTAGATGTCAATACCTTTGGCCGAATTGAGCCATCATAGCCTAAATAGTTGGTCACTCCGGCTAATCCGGCTAATGCCCCGGAAATAGCCATCGCTAAAACGATGGTCATTCCGACATTGATTCCTGCATACCGGGCTGCTGTTTGACTTGAGCCAACCGTCTTAAGCTCAAATCCGATGCGGGTTTTGTCTAGCAGCAACTTAATCGCGAATGCCGTAATGAGGGCAAGGATAATCCCCAAGGGAAGATCCATTTTTAAATCACCAACAACTGAATCCATGAGGGTGAGCCGAGCCGTCTTGTTGACTATTTTAGATTGCCTCGATACAGGATCTACATAATAGGTGTTGATGAAGAAGCTAAATACATATTGGGCAATATAGTTAATCATGATTGACGAAACAACTTCATTAATATTAAACTTATACTTAAACCAGCCAATCAATGCGCCTACGAGCATTCCTGACGTCAGCCCAATGATAAGCACCAATGGCTTTGCAATCCCTGCCGCCATGGCACTATAACCTATTGTAATTGTTGAAATAAATCCGGCAGTGAGCATCTGACCAGACACACCAATATTAAATAGCCCCGAACGCAAGGCAACTGCAACAGCTAATGATGCGAAGAGCATCGGTGCCCAAGCATTTAGAAAGCTAGTAAAATCTGTCAGCATGCTTTTATGGGCTGCATATGATTCTTTTGGTAAAAGCCCGGATCCCTGAAGCAGGCTCCGATAAGCCTCAAGTGGATTCTTTCCTAGAATAAGTATAATAATGGCTCCGAAAATCAAGCTTAGCAAAATCGCAAACACTGGAATCGTAATGGATTGATACTTCTCATGACCAAGTACCTTCACAAAGCCTTTCTTTATTTTATGCATCACTTTTCTCATCTGGCTTCACCCCCATCATAAATTCTCCCACCTCATTTGTTGTCAGTGACTTGGCATCGGCAATCTTTTGCAGCTCTCCATTATAAATAACGCCAATAGTATCTGCACATGTCATTATTTCATCTAACTCCAAGGATATCAGCAAAATCGCCTTCCCCTCATCGCGTTCGGCAATCATCTGTTTATTAATATTTTCAACAGCTCCAATGTCTAAGCCTCTTGTCGGTTGAACAAATATCATTAAAGGTGACTGAAGCTCGATTTCTCTGGCAATAATTGCTTTCTGTTGATTTCCGCCGCTCATCGAACGCACAATCGTTTTATTGCCCTGCCCCCCTCTAACATCGTATTTTTCAATTAACTGGTGACTATATTTTGAAAACTCTTCTTTATGTAAAATGCCTTTTTGGGTAAAGGGCTCCTTGAAATAGTCTTTAAGAACCAAATTATCTTCCAAGGTAAAATTTAGGACCAGCCCATAGCGCTGGCGATCCTCGGGAATATATGAAATACCGGCAAGCATCCGTTTACGGGTCGTTTCATTGGTTATCTCCCTGCCGCCTAGCTTGATTGTCCCGCTGCTTACTTTAGCCAATCCTGTAATCGCCTCGGCAATTTCAACTTGGCCATTGCCTGAAACACCAGCAATAGCAAAAATCTCTCCACTCCTAATCGAAAAAGAAACATTCTTCACAACTTCAAAATCATCTTGGTTTCTGACATAAAGCTGATTGACCTCTAACACAGTCTTACCAAAAACCGGTTCCTTCTTCTGGATTTCAAAAGTCACCTCACGGCCCACCATTAGATTTGCCATTTCCTTGGTGGATGTCTTTGCGACATCTAAAACACCTATCAATTTGCCTCTGCGTAATATTGCGCATCGATCTGCCACTTTCTTAATTTCTTCTAATTTGTGCGTGATCAAAATAATGGTCTTTCCATCATCTCTAAGGCCTTCAATGATTTCCAGCAAAAACTCAATTTCCTGAGGCGTCAAAACTGCTGTCGGTTCATCAAAAATCAATATTTCCGCTTCCCGATACAACATCTTAAGGATTTCAACACGCTGCTGTGTGGATACATTGATATCTTCGATATACTTCGTTGGATCGACTTCTAATCCGTATTTTTTTGAGAGGCCTTCAATTTTCTTGTGAGAATTAGATATGTCAACATAAGGAATAAACCCCAAAGCTTTCTTTTTGGGTTCCATTCCCATAATAATGTTCTCGGTGATAGTATAATTTTGGACTAGCTTAAAATGCTGATGCACCATACCAATATTCAGCTTCGTTGCATAGCTAGGTGAAGAGATTTGCTCCTTTTTCCCACGGATATAGATTTCACCCTCATTTGGCTCATACATGCCAAAGAGCATACTCATCAATGTTGATTTTCCAGCTCCATTTTCCCCCAATATGGCGAAAATCTCACCCTTCTTAATCTGGATCGTCACATCGTCATTGGCTACGATTCCTGGAAACTTTTTAGTTATATGTTTCATCTCTACTATGTAATCAAACATATAATCCTCCTTATCTTTGTTCAATCATAAGCAGGGGAAGAGATTATCTCTTCCCCCCGCCAGATTACATTGACCCTATTATTCCAGGAAGCTCTCCGGTAAAATATCATTGAAATTAGCAGCCGGTATAATTGTTCCATCCTTGATCAGATTCAATACTTCATCAAGCTTTGTTATCGTATCCTCAGATAATTGCTGCCTTCCTTCCGCTTTAACATAGCCGGTAGAATCTGTGTCTGCCATTAAGAGTGCATTTTCACCTTTGAATGTTCCATCAGCGATTGCATTTAATTGTTTTTCAACATTCATATCCATGATCTTAAGTACTGATGTTAAAATAATATTGGCATCGCCGTTAACGCCATCATCATATTGATCAACATCACAGCCGATGACCTTAACATCACCCGCTTCCTTAGCTGCTGTAAATACACCATTGCCCGAACCGCCGGCGGCTACTAAAAGGACATCACAGCCTTCTGTGATCAGAGCATTACCCACAACTTTACCCGTTGCTTCATCGGCAAAGTTGCCAATATAGTTGCCCCCAACATTGGCGCCGGTCACATCTGTGCCCGCATATGATGCAATTTCAATGATCTCGGCATCGGTATCATAATTTTTATTGGCATAGTAAACGCCCGATTCGAATCCATATTGGTAATTAACATTGGAAGGATAAGCAATACCGTTAACAACTGCCACCTTATTAGTTTGTGTTTCAAGCGCTGCTGCCACACCAGCTAAGAATCCACTCTCTTGTTCCGCAAACTGCATTGCATAAATATTATCAAGACTTGTCTCGTTCCCCTCTTCATCTGTCGGATAGGAATCTACTAAGATAAAATTGACATTAGGATTATCCTTGGCCAGTGTTCCAATTCCTGCAAATTGAAAGCCGCAGCAAACAATAACATCGTAGTCAGCTGTGATATCGGCAACTGCCAAAAGTGCGGCAGCAACATCGCCGGTTTCTTCCTTGACAGGCGTTACACTAGAGTCTGGGTGGTCTTCAATAAAAGCCAAAATACCGTTATAGTTGTTTTGATTAAATGAACCATCATCCACACCTGATGGGCTACTTACAATAGCAATTTTAAGAGCCTTGCCCCCTTCGCCATCGCCTTGAGACTCCTTTGCTTCTGTAGATGATTCAACTGATTCTGCCGTCGTTTCTCCAGTGGTCGGCTTTTGTGTTTCTCCTCCTTTAGAACCACAAGCCGCAAGTATTGATATCAACATCACGCAACATAAAGTTAAACTAAATATCTTCTTCATCTTATCTCCTCCTAAGTATCCCTATTTAATTGACTTGTTCCGCATCATCACTTTCTTTAAGCTTTCTTCATAAGGAGCCGTGCAAATTCCAAATTCAGTGACAATACCACTGATTAGGCCATGATCCGTCACATCAAAGGCCGGATTATAGCATTTGACCTCCTTTAATGCCATCGGTTCCTTATAAAACTTCTCACGTATCTCACTTGGGTCTCTTTGCTCTATCTCAATATCGACTCCAGTTTTGCAAGCTATATCAATCGTCGAGGTTGGTCCCAGGACATAGAATGGTATATTGTAATGCTTGGCTAAAATAGCCACGCTGCTTGTCCCAATCTTATTCGCCACATCACCATTGGCTGCGATTCTGTCACATCCTACAAAACAGATCTGAATCCATCCATTTTTCATGACCAGGCTCGCCATGTTATCACAAATCAAAGTGACGTCAATACCGCCCTTATGTAATTCATAGGTTGTTAATCTTGCTCCTTGCAAAAGAGGTCTAGTTTCATCTGCAAATACTCTAAATTCCATCCCTCTTTCTTTACCTAAAAACAATGGTCCTAATGCTGTACCATATCGGGATGTTGCCAAAGGTCCGGCATTACAGTGAGTTAAAATACCATCGTTTTCCTTAATCAGAGACAGTCCATACTCTGAAATGGCCTTGCACATACGTATGTCTTCCGCCTGAATCTCCTTGCTTTCATTTCCCAATAATGCAACAATCTCCTTGACCGGCTTCTCCTTATGGGCAACGACAACAGCTTCCATCCGCTTGAGAGCCCAGCTAAGATTCACTGCTGTAGGTCTTGCTGAGTCAAGATATGCTTGATAGTCTCTAAACTGTCTGAGAAATTCATTGTAGTCACATGTAACAATTGTTTGAGCCAAACAAAACATGCCATAAGCCGCACATATTCCAATCGCTGGTGCACCCCTCACTTTTAATTCAAAGATCGCCTCATATATATCCCCGGCTGTTTTAAGAGTTAAATACTCTGTCACATTGGGCAGCTTAGTCTGATTAATAATTATGACGGTCTTCTCATCCGCACTCAGCTTGACATTGTCTATATGTGTTACTTGTTTAAGATTATCCACAAAAACCTCCTCCAATTTCATTAATCGAAGCTGTAATTAACCGCTTAAATAGCGGCGCTACTCTATTGGCAGTTTCACTCACATCGACATGGCTTAACACTTTCTCTGAAATACCACTTCCTAAATTAGAGATGCAGGATATCCCACAGACCTTCATGCCCATATGATTGGCTGCTATAGCTTCACAGGCAGTGCTCATTCCTGCCGCATCCGCACCAAGCGTTCTAGCCATCTTGATCTCAGCAGGAGACTCAAAATTAGGTCCTGAAAACTGGATATATACCCCCTCACGTATAGGTATATTCAAGTCATCTGCCGCTTTTCTTATGCCGGCACACAAGCTTTTATCATAAATCTTGCTCATATCACTGAATCTTAGTCCAAGCTCATCAATGTTAGCGCCAATAAGAGGCGAAGGCACAAAGCATGCGATCTGATCCGTGATCATCATGAAATCGCCGGCATTATAGTCCAAATTCACACTGCCTGCTGCATTGGTCAGAAACAGCACTTTTGCTCCCATCATTTTCATCAGCCTTGTCGGAAGAACAACCTCCTGCATTGAATATCCCTCATAATAATGTACCCTTCCCTGCATAATAACCACAGGCACTTTATCAATATACCCAAATACAAATCTACCTTTATGTCCATCCACTGTTGATTGTGGGAAGCCCTCAATATCTTGATAATTAAGCGTGGCTTCCACTTGAATCGTTTCTGCGTAATCGCCTAGGCCAGAGCCTAAGACCAACGCAATCTCTGGCTTGAAATCAATACGTTGCAGATAACTTTTATAGCACCTTAATAATTTTTCATATACTGGATTCTCAAAAATAATTCCGCTCCTCCTTTCCTATTGATAAAATGTAAGTTTCCCCTACAATTATATTATATATGAATATGATGGCTGCCGTCTAGGGCAATCGTTAAAAAGGCTAAGAAAGCAAGTACCTGCCAATTCAACGAACATGCCATGTATGATTTTACTAAAAGTGATGACTATCAATCAAATCAATCAGCTCCCGTTCACCAACGATTTCTCCTATTTGAGGATAGGTATTACAGGATTTGTTAAATTGCTTAAGCGCTTTTTCAGCTTCTATAGCATCATGAGAAACCAGTCTTGCATAAGCATACAAAAGACGTTGCCTCGAAACATAGGTTCTGGTTGCATTGATATAATTTTTCAATTGTCTATTATACAGACAATTAATTTCTTCTTTGCGGCATTCATTAATTATTTCAAGAAATAACAGTTCACAACGCATCTCATTTTTATGTACCTCAAGCATTTTATCGGCTGTAATTAATAGATGTTCTGCAAGCTTCCGTGCCGCTGTAAATTCATGTCGGTCTATCAAATAGCTAAATCTGAATACAGCAATGGAAGCAATCATCACATCGTTTAGATCACTATCTTCAGGCATATCAAACCATTCGGCAGGCATATCACGAAGCCTAGTGCCTTCGGTTATAAGTGCATTAATACACAACTGTAACCAAAAGGCATGGCGTGCTTTCTCTCGTTTGCCGAGGGTCAATGCGTTGAACCCATCATTTGCGATCCCACCTATTTTTAATGGAATCATATTAAATAATCCTGAGAGTACACCTACAACTGCAAATAAGGCAAACATTGTCGCACAAAAAGGATTTGATTCAGAAAGCAATCTATAAAAAATATAACATATGCCACTTAAAATAAAATTCATAAAAGAACCACCGAGATTGTAAAGAATATATGGAAATTCACCATTTACCGGTTCCGGTGGTGACATAAGGCATTGTCCTCCCGTTCCGACAATATTGAATTTTTTTCTTACCACCTTGCCGTTTTCTTTGATAAACATTAGATTGAAGACGCGAAAAGAAACAAAATCATACCCACTTAGTTTTCCAAAAAGCAGATGTCCTATCTCATGTAAAATTATGTGAAAAATAAAGCCTGCAATTAGGCAAACAAAAAACACTCCACACAAAAATATCGTTTCACCTGCACTCGACTGTTGAGCTATATTTCTTTTAATTACACTGACCATTATTCCTCCGCATAAATAGCCAAATGCAGCACCAGCCACTAGACTAAAAATAATACCTAGTACTTTCTTTTTCATACTTTGCTCCTATCTAATGATTTAATAATAGAATCATATCATATGCAATATTAAAGTACAAGCAAAGCCCCTTAATCGGGGCTTAATCTTTTAACTTGCTTTATGCTGATAAATCATAACAGCACCAATGTAAGCTACGACAAGCATCCCAACACACCACATGATTGCAGGTAAAAAATTTGCATCCATCGTCGCATTCATTAAAAGCGAGCGTATCGTTTCAATAATTGGAGTCATAGGTTGGTTTTCAGCAAAAACCCGCAAAGCTGCAGGCATTGTTTCTGTTGTTACGAATCCTGAACTTAGATATGGCAGAACTATCGTCACAACAGCAAAAGAGCTGGCACTCTCAGCACTGTTTGCGATTAGACCAAAAATAATTGAAATCCAAGTAATAGCCAACATGAACAAAAGCAGAATTCCGATAATAATAAACCACTGCACAATGCCTGCCGCAGGTCTAAATCCGATAAGAAGCGCCAATCCTATCACTAAAGACGTAGTAACTATGTTACGTACAACTGCCGACAGTGCATGTCCTGTCAGCACCGAGGATTTTGCTATAGGCATTGAACGAAACCTATCAATAATTCCTCTTTTCATATCATTATTTATGCTGATTGCAGTAGTGGTAGCACATTGACCTATACATTGTAAGATAACGCCTGGCACAATATAGTTTACATAACTCATTCCACCAACATCCACAGCACCGCCAAATACATATACAAATAATAACATCAGCAAAATAGGTTGGGCGATGCTAGTAAAGAGCGCATCAAGGCTACGCAGAGATAGGAGTAAACAGCGTTTAAACATGGTGGCAACGTCCAGCACTGCCCTTTCAATTCTAATACTATCTTTCACTTTAGCGTTCCTCCTCTTTGTCATTAACCAATTTAAGGAATACCTCTTCCAATGTTGGGAGTTTTTGGGTAAAGCCTGAAACTGAAATCCCAGCATTATTGATATGATTTAATATGTCGGTCAGTTGCTTTACACTTCCATCGGTCATTATGGTTATCGTGAGCATTTCCATATATTTATTGACCTGATATTCTTTGAGCAGGTCACATGCTTTTTCTATTTCACCTTCGTTATAAAACGTAAGCTCAATAGTTCCCTGGGGTATTCTTTTTTTCAGTGCGCCTGGAGTTCCTTCAGCCACGATAACCCCATCATGTAAAATTGCGATGCGGTCGGCAAGCTGTTCCGCCTCCTCTAAATATTGAGTGGTTAGAAATACCGTGGTTCCGGCGTTGGCAAGTGATTTAATTGTTTTCCACATCGCTAAACGGCTTTGCGGGTCAAGCCCCGTGGTTGGTTCATCTAAGAAGATAACTGCTGGATTTCCCAATAAACTCATTGCTAAATCAAGCCTTCGCCGCATCCCTCCTGAATATGTAGATACTAGGCGACCTCCGGCATCAACTAGATTGAAAGCTTCTAACAATTCGTCAGCTTTTTCATTTCGATCTGGCAGGTGATGCAAAGCTCCAATCATACGTAAATTTTCCCTACCAGTTAAAGCTTCATCCACTGCCGCATACTGACCTGTCAAGCTGATGTGCTCACATACTTTCATGCTTTGGCGCACAACGTCATAACCACAAATCTCAGCCTTGCCACCATCCGGCTTAATCAACGTAGATAATATCTTTACCGTTGTTGTCTTGCCAGCTCCATTGCTACCCAACATCGCAAATATACTCCCTTTGTTTATTGTAAAACCAACTCCTTTCAGCACTCTAAGCCCTTTAAATGATTTTTCGAGAGACGACACAGTTATAATCGGTTCTGCTTGATTCATTATTCGTTTCTTCCTTTCAAATAATATTTATACATAATGAATGTATGTATAATGATAAAATAAAATTGCCCTAACCGGCAACCTTATTCTAAATCCAGTTTATCAACCATGTTTGTGATAAATCCCTTGATCTCTTCATCAATAATCGGAAATCCCAAATGGTCAAGAAGTTCTTTTATAAATACAACTTTATCAATAAGTTCCTGTTTAGTACACGGATAAATGGATGGGATCAGCCAAAAATTAGTCAAGAGAATAGCAAATTCAGACAGCAATTTTGCATTATTGTTTTTAATTGAACCGTCTTTAATACCCTCTTCGATAAAGGTTTGGAGAATCGTTGATGATATCTTTTGATTATTCTCTATTTGTTCAACCAGAAAACGAGGATTCTTCATTAATGACATCGACGCTATATTGATGTTTGCCCAATCAGAATTATTATTCTGCAGTTTAATAGCACTCTGAATCTTTTGCAAGCCGCTTAATTCTTTTTCATTCTTTACTTTTTCAAAAGGATTATTATCAAAAAATAGTTTTTCACCTAAGGCATCTAACACCTCTTCTTTTGATTTAAAATGATGATAAAATGCACCTCTGGTCAAGCCACCTAAATTGTCTACGATATCAAGTACTGTCGTCTGCTCATATCCTTTTTCCAAAAAGAGCTTCATCGATGCATCCAAAATCTTTTGGATAGTTTCTTCCGGGTATTTATTTCGTGGCATCTTCTCACCTCAATTACATACACTCTGTATGTTTTTATTAGTGTAGCATATAGAATTTGTCTTGTCAATATAATAAGCCTTTGATCTATCGTGTAAGTTGACATATGCATATGATAAAAAAACAGGATCTATTATATGCATCATTTGTTTTTGACTTGCATCTTGACTTGCATTTTCATAGTTTATTACGTACTTATACGATCAAATACGAAACTAAAACAGAAAACAAAAGCCCCGCATCTCCTTTTAAAACCAAGGATTCACGGGGCTTTTCCACAAAGCTAATGAGGGGACTCGAACCCCTGACCTACGCATTACGAATGCGTTGCTCTACCAGCTGAGCTACATTAGCCGACCTCAATTATTATACCTCTATTTCCCTTGAATGTCTACTATTTTTTCGAGCAAAACCGAATTCTAAAATCATTGTAAAAATACTTGTCAGAGTCTTGCTTTTATCGGTCATAGCAGTATGATAATAGCGAGCGCAGATTTCTATCTTTGTTTAATTACAACAGGATACCGATAACTTAAAAGGAGGAAGCGTATGAAGAAACTAATATTTCCAGGGGATTAATGACAGAAAACGAAACTATTGAAATAACAAAAGAAATGAAGCCATTCAAAGAAGAGTATGAGATACATAGCTCAGAAATTTCAATCAAAGGCTAGCATACACTACCGCCATGCGGAACTCTTCCTAGAGTTCCGCATTAAAGAAAGCTTTTATTCTATAAATCACATTCTCTGAAGTGGCATTAATTGTTGCCGCTTCATTTATTTTAGATATTTCTTCCAAATTCTCTATTGTTGCATTGTACCCAATTGTATAGATTGGCACTTGCATACCGGCGACAATTTCATCAATATCTGATAAGGCATATCCGTCTGTTTGATTACCGTCACTTAACAAAATAATCATCGGCTTAACATCAGGGTTCTCCACCTGGTAATCCTGAAGCATCTTAAGAGCCACCAGAATCGCATCATTGGTAGCTGTTCCTCCGGAAGCGACCATATACTCTACTGCCCCTTTAAAGTAGGAGCGTTGGGTTTCATCAAACATACCAATTGGCAAATCCTTATAAACCCTAGTATCATAAGTTATTAAGCCAACCGCATGCTCATCACTGATATAGCTCGAAGCATTCAATAGTGCTGTTCTCAATTGATTTAGCGGATCCCCCATCATACTTCCCGATGTGTCTGCGATGAAAACAGCCGCTATAGGCCGCACACTCTTCTCAATCTTCCACAACTTCTGTGCTGAAATAATAGTGTTGCCATCAATTCCTGTTCCTTCATCAGCATAAGAATCCATCTCCGTCTGATTAAATCCATATTCGGTAAAAGTTTTCTGAGATTCCTCATTTAAACAATATTCAATAAACATGTCCAATAGCGCTTCTTTTTCAGCTGACAAATCTCCTAACGCATATATTGGATTATCATGTCTTATCCCAAATGGGGTAAACACATAATCTCTTAATTCCGTTGTGTTTTTAAAATTTTGATATTCATATACAAATGACTTGATTGTTCCTTTTTCTACTGAATTTCTCAATTGAATCGTCGTAAAGGAAACGTGAGTTACGTTTTTCTGGAAATCAACAAATCCGTTTACTGCTGTTTCGCTTAATGGATCTGCGGGATCCAGACTATGTAATAATGATAGCAGAAAATTTAATCCTGTAGAGCTTGCATATGGATTAGTATAACCAAATGTCAAATCATTGGAAACAATGGCTTGATTGATCGAGTCAATATTGACCTCCCCATACTTTTCCTTAAACTCTTCATATTTATTCTTTTCTAAAACAAAACCAGCTACATTCCCTGCCAGCCGTTCTTTCTTTAACGTCAGAGATACCCCCTTAGCCTCCAGCATCTGACCCCACAGTTGGTTTGATGGCGTATATGCATCTGGAACATATTTACCGGAAGCGATATAATCTATAGTCTCACCGGAAGCAATAGAACGAATAGATACAGATACCACCTTATCATTTACAGTGAATTTCTGTTCATTAAACTTCTCTGCCACAGCATTCAATGCTCCGTCGGTACCAGTTCCTGATTTCTCAGTGGAGGATGCAATTTCAATGACTAACTCCGAATCCCCCTCTACCATTAAGGGATATTCTGAAATGTCGGGAAGCTCATCAGACAATGCCAACTCATCATTTTTACCGCTTCCTGAGCTTTTCCGGAGGCTATTGTCACTCACTGATACCTTCTTTAGTTTATTATCTAACTTAATTGATGCCTCCTCAGCAGTCATAGTGCCCTGCGAGTCACTTGTAACCGCACTATATACAAATACAATTATGAATATTGCAGCACAAACTGCTATTATACCAAGAATTGTGTAAACCGTGGATTTCTTCATGAAACTCCTCCTTTATTGATGATTATATTTATAATTCAATGCGTCAATTAATGCTTTAAGGTCATGGTCTTCCTGCAATTTAGTATCATTAACCTGACGTACGCTCATTAACAGTTCATTAAACAGCTTAAGATTCTCATCATTATTATTAAGCTTTGACTGAATGCTGGTTTGGAGTTTATGATATGAATCCTGACGTTCTGCCATGTCCGAATGCTTGGAGTTCCAGATAATGACGTCTGGAATAAAGCTCTTCATATTCTGAAGTAATAACTTTTCAGAATTGGCTACAGTTTTCGTTATAACATCGTAATCCATATTTTTAAACTTCATGACCTTTTTAAGGGTTTCTTTATCTTCATAAAAAGTATCTATCTGCGAAATAGCTTCATCCATTAGCTCTGCCAGCTTAGGCTTCTCACTTCTGACATCAGTAAAGAAGCTCCTGTAATCTTCTGCCGTATAATCTTCAAAGCTGTCATTCTCATACTTTTCCCTGATGCCGTCAAGCTCTTCATATATGGCGCTTCTCAAAGAAATGATTCCTCTTATGATTCTTACATTGATAACTAAGACAATGATGATATATCCCCCGACAACCATCCAAGTTAGAGCCTTTTTCATCGGACTCCCTTCGATAATTGAGAACCAATAGTACTTACCAGCAATGGCAAAAGCGACCATTCCAATGATAATTGCAGCTAAATCCACGGCTAATAGAATTATAAATCTTATAAATCTCTTCTTTTGTATATCCATCTTGTACCTCCATGGCTGATTCTCTCTCCATCATTTTAGAACAGTTTAAAGATAAAAGCAATGATACTTTTTCTTTTTTAGACAAAAATGTCACTGTAGGCTCTAAGAAACATTTTTTTATGACAATGGTTTGATAATCTTCTTATATGTATTCAAAAGAAAGAAGGTACATAATACAAGTGAACATAATTCAGCAATCGGAAATGCAAACCACACAAGCGACAGCTCTCCAGTTCTAGATAGCAAGTAAGCCGCCGGCAGGAGCACAACTAATTGTCGGCATACGGAGATGATTAAGCTCTGAATCCCTTTCCCTAAAGCCTGGAATACTGACGAAGAAATAATGCCATAGCCTGCAAAAATAAAGCAGAGGCTGATCCTTCTTAACGCTGGAACCCCAATCGAGCGCATATTATCACTGGCATTGAATAAATTCAAAAAGAATTCAGGGAATAGCTGCATCACTAAAAGCCCCATCAGCATGATTGATACGGCGTAGATAATGCTTAACTTAATCGTCTTAATTAGACGCTCTCTCTTTCTGGCGCCATAGTTGTAAGCCACTATCGGAACCATCCCGTTATTCAATCCGAATACCGGCATAAACACAAATCCTTGGATTCGAAAATAGACACTGAAAACAGCGGTTGCTGTCGGTGTAAAGGACATTAGAATTCGATTAATACCAAAGTTCATGACCGATCCAATGGCCTGCATCATAATTGAAGGGATTCCCACATAAAGCAAGCTTTTAATAATCAGTTTTTTAGGCCTAAAGCCTTTAAAATTAATTTTAATATCTGTATTCTTTGTCTTATGGAAGTATATTGCCATAAGCGCAGCAACAATCTGTCCGATAACCGTAGCGGCAGCGGCTCCGGCAACTCCCATTTTAGGAAAACCAAAATATCCGAAAATCATAATGGGGTCTAAAATAATATTAATGATAGCACCCGTTATCTGTGTAATCATTGAATAAAACGTTTTACCTGTCGATTGCAAAAGCCTTTCGAAGGTAAACTGGCCAAATAACCCAAATGAGAAGATGCAGCAGAGACTAAGGTAGGTCGAACCATAATCAACAATATTTCCCAAATCCGTCTGCATTTCCATGAAGGAACGAGCTCCAAAAAGACCAATGACCAAAAACACAAGATACCCAATGAAAACTAAAAACAGCCCTTGGGCAGCTGCATCATTCGCCTTTTCATAATTCTTTTCTCCTAAGCTTCTGGATAAGAGCGCATTGATACCAACACCTAATCCTGCGCCAACGGCAATCATCAAGTTCTGTATCGGCACAACAAGCCCTACCGCAGTAAGTGCTTCTTCACTTAATCTGGCAACAAATATGCTGTCTACAACGTTGTAAAGCGCCTGTACAAGCATTGATATAATCATGGGCAGAGACATGGAAACAAGCAGCTTGTTTACCGGCATCGTACCCATCTTATTTTCTTTTTGTATTGTAATATCCTGATCCATTACTCACCTGTTCCTCTAATTCCTTTTTGTGCATTTTTCGACGGTCATCATTATCATAAGGCTCAGCATGATGCTTTGTCAAGTTCTCTTTAAAAACCAAAAAGGATATTGGCAAAAGTGCATTTGTAAAATCAACCCAGCAACGGGAGCAGTCGCAGCATCAATCAAAAGACTGTAGATTTGACTGGAGGTATATCATTGTATGAGTGAAAAGAAAGGAATAGGTATAAGCAGGGCTAATCAACTGAATGGGAAACAGGTAATCAATCTGTTCAATCAGAACCCCCTAAAAATCAGTTTTCAAGCTTGCCCTCGCCGCCCCAATCAATCGTCCAAACGCATCAGCATCCCAAGCTGAGCGCCCGACGAACAAGCCATCAATCGACGGTTGTACAATCAATTGATTGGCATTACCAGGATTTACACTGCCACCATACAATACCGGTATTTGCGCAGCGGTCTTCCCCCAGATCTCAACAATTGTTCTCTTTATGATTTTGTGCATCTGTTCCGCATAAGCTGCTGATGCCGGTATTCCATTCACCCCAATCGACCAGACCGGTTCATATGCGATCCAAATATCTGATAGATGTTCTAATTCCACACCGTTTAGCCCAATTTTCAGTTGCGTTTTTAAGATTTCTGCGCTGATTCCGAACTCTTTTTGCTGTTTGGTCTCACCAACACATAATAGCGTTGTAAAACCATGGGCTAATCCAGCCTTAATTTTTCGATTTACCACATAATCCGTCTCACCAAACACATGCCTTCTCTCGGAATGTCCGATCATCACAAGCTCTATGCCCAATTCCTTTAGCATGACCGGGGAAATTTCACCTGTAAACTGCCCTTCATCTTCCCAGCACATATTTTGCGCACCCAGCTTCACAAATCCTTGGTTCACCTCACGGGCGGCAGCCTCTAATGCCGTATATGACGGAATAATAAATAGCTCAATTTCCTCCCTACTGATTCCTTTCGTATTCTCAACTAACTTATGCAAGTAATCGACAGTTTCAGATATGGTTTTGTACATTTTTAAATTACTTCCAAAATAGAGTTTCTTTTTCACGGCTTTCTCCTTACTGCTGATATGCATTTTCGATATATTCCCGCATACTTTTAACAATTAACCACACCGACGTCGCTCCTGGATCTTGATAACCGATCGCCCGCTCCATCAGCGACTTCGCCCGTCCATATTTAGCAACATACTGCTTTGTCTCGATAACGCCCTTTTGGGCCGCCTCTTCGGCGTATTTCAACATCGTGAGAATACCTTGATCAGCGTTTGCCTCCATCGCAATTACGGCAGGTTCCAACGCATCGACCATGGTTTTGTCCCCAACCTGCGCCTTGCCACGCTCTTTGATAGCCGTTAGGCTTTTACGAAACAGCTCCGCCATCTTGACCGGCACGAGCGTTGTTTGTGCCGTCATTCCCTTGGCTCCAGCTAGGTAGAGACTGCCAAATATAATTCCGGATGCCCCACCCATGGACATCATCATGGCTTTTCCAGCTGTTTCAAAAACAGCATATACATTGTCAAAGGATTGCCCCTCCAGTTTATTTTTCACCTTTTTCATCCCACCTGCCATGCCAATGCCGTGGTCACCATCTCCGATTTTACTATCGATTTCAGTAAGATAAGACTTCTGCTCAATAATTTTGTCGGCAACATAGATAAGCATTTCCTGCACTTGCTTGGTATTAATCGCTTCCATTTTCTTCCCTCCGTTTCACATAATACGGGGAACAGCATGGTGCATCATAATAATGCTTTAATTCTTGATCCAGTTTTAGAAGCGAAATGGAAAATCCACCCATTTCCTGAGATGTGCAATAATTGTTTAAATCAGCATCATAAACCCTGATGCCATCCTTCTCAAGAAGCTTAAACACCTTACGGTATATAATGCTAAGCTCCAGCAGAGTCGTAGAACCTAAGCTATTGACGAGCACACATACTTCCTCATTCTTTTTTATATCAGTCTCTTTCATCAAATGTATATACAGCGTTTCGGTCAACTCATCCGCCGGCTGCATCTTCGTTCTTTTAATGCCCGGTTCGCCATGAATGCCCATGCCGTACTCAATTTCTGTTTCTCCCAATTCAAAAATCGGCTTATCCAGCCCCGGCAGGTGCCCCGGTTGTGTGGCAATACCAATAGACGACGTATTATTTCGTGCTTTTTCAGCAATCCGCTTTACCTCTTCAAGCGGCCTTCCTGAATCGCAGGCGGCCCCTGCTACCTTAATGACAAACACATCACCGGCAATTCCCCGACGGTCTTTAAAACGCTCCCGTGGTGCTGATGCCACATCATCCCAAACTCTAACATGAGCCGTTTGAATACCCTCATCATTAAGGAACTCTTCACCCATATCAAAATTAAGATTATCTCCGGCATAATTCCCGTACACGAAGAGTACCCCTTCCCCCTCATGCACCGCACTCGCCGTCTCAAAGATAGTCTGCGGATCCGGTGATGCAAATATATTTCCACAAGCCGCCGCATCAGCCAGACCACGGCCGACAAAGCCCGAAAACATCGGTTCATGTCCGCTGCCGCCGCCAACGACCAGAGCCACTTTCTTTTTCCTTCGATGCTTATAAATCACGCCATTCACATCGGGGTGTTTTTCATAATATCGGCAATGCGCTTGGATAAATCCCTCCATCATTTCTGCAATAACTGCATCTGGTTCGTTTATTATTTTTTTCAATCAGAATCCTCCTCCTTTACAACAGAGGACCGCACAAATCCTATTGTACGGTCCCTGGCCACTCGGCTAATCAACTAATTTATGCCGTCTGTTCATCTTCTGTCGGTTTTTTCTTGAAAAATAGAATGAGCGCCGCACTTACCAATGCGCCAATAAGTAATGCTAATAATAACATGATCGGTTTATTACACAATGCAATCACAAAGATTCCACCATGAGGCGCCTGCATTGTACATCCGAATAAGTATGAGCATATGGCGCTTACTGCTCCCCCTGCCATAAAACATGGCACATAGACAATCGGGTTCCCAGCCGCAAATGGAATTGCAAATTCAGAAATCATCGATGCTCCGCCAATAAGACAGCCCGCTGTAGTGTCTCTTTCTTCTTCTGTAAATTTTTTCTTAGCAATCAGCATCGCAATGCCGATTGCTAACGGCGGTGCCATTGATGCCACAAAGTTCGCTGCCATAGGCGCATAATTCCCCGCTTCCATGGTCGCCAGAGCAAATGCATACGCCGCCTTATTGACTGGTCCGCCAAGGTCAAATGCCAGCATCGCACCCTGAATCAAGCCTAACACAACCAGACTGCTTCCTTGCATGTTGTTCAGGAAGCTAAGCATGGCCTCGTTCAGCGCCGCAATCGGGGCGCCTATTACAATGCTCATTATAAAACCGATGGCCAATGTAGATATTACCGGAATAATCAATGTCGGCAGCAAAGATTTCAACATAATGGGTATCGGTAATTTTTTTAATGCCCTAACTATGTAACCGGCAATGATACCGCCGATCAATGCAGCAAGGAACCCACCGCCGATCGCATCGGAAATAACGCCCGCTACCATACCTGGCAAAAGCGCCGGTTTATCGCCAATAGAATACGCAATGTATGCAGCCATTACCGGCACCATCAAGCCAAAGGCATCTTTGCCCCACCAGAAGATTCTGGACCAAAAACCTGTTGTACTCTCAGTTACCGCTACTGCTCCGCCTCCTGCAAACCCTATTGCAACTAAAATACCTCCTGCTACTACGAATGGAAGCATATAGGAAACACCCGTTAACAATGCCTGTTTGATTTCTCTCATAAATTCTTTCATTCTCTCATCTCCTCGCCTATGTTCAATCAAATATAACTTCTGGCCGCTTGATCACTTCATGCGGCGATAGCTGTTTGATTTTGTCTTTTGGGAAATCTTTGAACCGCTCCATTTTTGAAATTCCTACATCATTCGCAAAAACGAGCATATCTGCCTTTTCAATATCTGTGGGCGACAATTTGTTTTCAATGCCTAAGGCTCCCTGAACCTCAATCTTGCACGTATGACCATTCTTTTTGCACACCTTTTTAATTGCTTCTGCCGACATGTATGAGTGTGCTATCCCTGTTGCACAGGATGTTATGGCGATAATAAACATAATCATTCCTCCTTCTGGGCCAGCTGAGCTTCTAGCCGCCTGATGCCATCCATCATTTCTTCATATCTTTGAACCCGATCCATTAGATTACGGAACTCATCTTTCATCAAGTATCCCGCCAAGGTTGCGAGGATCCGCAGATGCTCGGCATCTTCCTGTGCATTGCTGACAGCAAGCATGAATATATACCTAACAGGACCTTCCTCACCTGCGGATTGATATTGGAAGCTTTCTTGGCATCTGATAAAACCGACTCCTGGTCTTAGCACCGCCTCGCTCTGACCGTGAGGAATCGCAATATAGTCTCCCATATAAGTAGAGCCTTGCATTTCCCGGTCGTTAAGCGATTGCTTAAAAGCTTCTTTATCAGAAACAATGCCTTTTTCTTCGAACTGCCCGGCCATGTATTCAAACAAATTATCTTTACAGGCAAAGGGTGGGCAATCAATTATAAATAGTTCTTTTAATAACACACTGCTAATATCTATGCCGTGCTCTGACATACGAGTCTCCCTCCTTAAAAATGATAAGCAAATGAAATCAGCGCGCTCTTTTTTCCAATATGTCTTATCTTGATTCTATTCTAACAACTTTCTTGTATAAATAACACTGCTCAAAACTTCTGTTTTTGCACTATATTTGTTATAATAGTCCATATTCTTACTTTATAATTCCACTTTTTTATTATAATTGTATATTTTCCCATAAATATCCTTTATTCTAATATAATATACTTATGCAAAATAAAAACCGGCATAGACAGTTTTTTGTCTACACCGGTCAATCTATCATTATAATTTTGTAATTGCAAATACCACCTTAATTGGTTTGCTTTCAAAGTTTACCAGCTGATAACGGGTTCCTGCCGGTAGGAAGAAAGTATCTTCCGGTTCTAATACAAAGCTTTCCTCAAGATCGACTAAGTTGACCGTCACCGGCCCATCGATACAATACAAGGCGCCATCGCCTTCATGGCTGTCGGGATCTGAACAGCGTGGGCCATATCCCCCTGCCGGAAGAATCATTTCACCAAAATGTCCATAATCATTACTGGTAATAAAACGCATCAACATTGGATGACTAGTGCCATGGACATTATTAAGCTTCTCAAATTCTCTGACAGCATAGACAGCGCCTGTCTTCCTAGCTTCCGCCGGATCCACCGGCCAACTGCCAAGATCATCTGTGCAGCTTTGTCTTGAGATGTCCTTAATTTTATCCTTCATATTCGGAAGATCTCCATTATTGGGACCTTTATAAAACTTAGTTTCTTCATCAGTAGGAATCACCGCTGGTGGAATCGCTTCACTCCATGCCTTTGGGGTGATAAAATACAGGATTCGCGCCTTGCCTGCTGCGAAATTATGGCAGCAATGCCATGCTCCTTCAGGCATAAACAAGCCTTCGCCAGTTTCCAGATAGGCAAATTGTCCGTTGCCGCTTCTTTGAACCACTGGGCCGTTTAGAATATAGTAGGACTCATCTCCCGGATGAATGTCCAGCGGCGCAAATACGCCTCCTGGACCCAACTCGTAGATGCCCAGCATCATCGTATCAGTAGTGACCATGGTAAATGTATTATCTGAAGTAAATGCATTATCCGGTGGATATAAGGCGGTTGAATATTCCTGCTTTTTAATCAATCTCGGTTCTTTATGTTCTTTATCAAATGGAAACTTTTCTAAAATATCTACTAATCTGGCCATAAAAACCGCTCCTCTTCTTTTATTTTCCGTTCCTAAATGCCTTTAAAACCTTCTTCGCATATTCTTTCATAAATGCATAAGCATCCTCCTGAAGCTCATGATATGCGATTTTCCCATCAGTCTCGGCCACTTTATCAGCCACATGCTTTGTTGCCGCCTTGGACATATAGGAATAATAATTAACCTTTGAACATCCTGCCGAAATCGCCTTTTGCACCTGTTCAAATTCCACCCCGGAAGCACCATGCATAACAATTCGACAGCTGCTTGGCACCGCACTTCGGATTGCCTTTACGCGGTCAATATCAAGGACCGGAGGCTCTGCATAAATCCCATGCATTGTTCCAAAGCATACCGCTAGGGCATCACATTTGGTTTCTTCGACAAATATCTGAGCTTCTTTAGGATCGGTAAAGAATTCTTTGATATCCTCATTTGTAAGAAGACGGCTTTCCGTATCTCCCCCATGAGTATCTTCAATAGCAGAAGCCATAACACCCAATTCCGCCTCAACCGTAATATCCAGTTCATGGGCAATCTTAACAAAATCCCCGACCTTCTTGACGTTTTCCGCAAATGGCAAGGCACTGCAGTCATACATAATTGAAGAAAATCCCGCCTTAATTCCCCGCATCACAAACGAATACTTGGTCGCATGGTCCAGATGCACGCACACAGGCACTTTAGCTGCCTTTGCATATTTCACCATCGCAGGTCCGATGCGTTCGATGGGAATCAACGAATCGTGCACTTCTGCGTGATCGATGATAACCGGTGTGTTTAATTCCTCTGCTGCATTTATGACTGCCCGCAGTGTCTCAATATTTGGTGTATTAACACACGGAATCCCTCTTTGTTCCTTTTCTGCTTCTTCCAGAATTTGTTTCATGTTCACCAGCATATTATTTCCTCCTAGTTTTTTGAATGCTTGCGTTGTCCTTTATCGCTTTAATCATATCCGATTTTTATATTCTTTGTCCATGAGGCATAATCTCAGGTTTTGCACCCTATTCTTTCGGATTAAGTCAAGAACAGACTTTATGATTCATGTATACCTGGAGGAATCATCTGCAATACTGCTTTCAACATCTGTTTCTGGTCAGAGGCACTACGGATCTGTTCGATTTTCTCTTCATCTTCAATTATATCATATAGATATTTAAACAAAATCTGCACTTTCCACTGTTCCACATAATTAATGGCGATCAAAAATACGATGTCGACCTTCTCTACCTTCTGCCATATGATACGGTGTTTTAATCTGGCCACAGCAATACCGCTCTTATGAATAAGGTCTTTATAATGATGGGGGATCGCAATTCCCTTTCCTATCGCTGTCGAGCAGAAATCTTCGCGCTCTAAAACCTTTTCGCAGAATCCTTCCCTAACATAGCCCAACTCCATAAGCCGTTTACCCATTTTAGCAATAGCCTCCTCTTTATTTCGGGCTCCTAGCTCTGGAATCATCAGCTCTTTGGCAAAGACTTCCTTCAGTAGTTCGTTCACGCCCTCATTAAGCCTATTCTCTTCGAGCTTCTCAAGCTGTTCCTTTATATGAATCATGTCACGCTGATCGATGTGTTTAGTCACCTCAATGACATAATCCTTTTTAACTTTTTGCGGAACTGTGGAGATAACCACCAAATCCTCCGTTTGTTCGATTCTAAAATCTTCAAAATAGACACACTCACTAATCACCATTTCCTTGATTTCACGTTCTATCTTTCGTTTTTGATATAGCACTTTATGCTCATTGGCCGCATGTACGAAGATCGCTTTTACTTTGTTTTCATCTCTGTTCATAAAATTGTGGATCAGCAATGTCAGCCATGCAATATCATCCTGCCGTACCATGGTGCCGATCTGTGATTCGACAATAATACTGTTTGTCATGCATGCCGTATATAATGCCGCTAGCTGCTCCCGAATATCTATATGTAAATCGCTCCACGACAAAATCTGATAGTTTTCCCGCACTGTTATTTTTTCAAGTGTGTTACTCACTTCATGAATAAGCTCATTGTTTCGGCTAAGCTTCTTGATTCCCAGCATATTTTCAATGGCTTTAACATATATCCGTGAGGTCTCATCATATTTTCCACTGCCGCGCTTGCCGCTGTTCCCACAGGTATTATTGACAAAAATTCTCGCTGCCAGATACTTGATTTCCAGATTTATATTTCTTAACCGAGGCAGTATTCTATTTACGATTAGTTGTGAAGCCTGAATATAGTCAGCATCTACATCAATCAGCATCTCCTCCCTGCTTGACTCAAGAATCGCATTTCCGCCTTTCACACGCATCCATGTGATAGCTATATATTCAACAACACGGCAAAACGCAATATCTATGAGTTTTATATTCAATGCTGCTTCGGCTTCCAACAAAGCGCTCTGAATCTCCAGAAGTTTTTCTTTCGGGTATGTGCCGGTCAGATATGTATATGCCTTTTTACTGACCCTTCCATCAAAGTCATCTAAGATTTCCAGTATTGTATCCGGATTCCATTTCCAATACTTGGAATTGTTATGTTCTACAATGGCCTGACGGACATTAAATTCATCACCAACCAATACCACGCCCTGGTTGCGGACCCGCTTGATCGATACGTGAAACTTCGCAAGCTGCTGATCAATCTTCTCCAAGTCTTTTTGAATCATATTTCGACTGACAGAAAGCTCTTCCGAGAAAAGCTGTATGGTATAGTTGGCCGGAAATTGAAATAAAGTATCTAAAATATATCCTTTTCGAAAGGTGAACGAATCAGCATGCTTGCTCGCATCTTCCTCTAACTTCTGGAAGGCCCATTTACGCTCCTTAACTGTCGCATTCAAACGGAATCCTTTCTTGGGGGTACTTTGCAGCTGAATATCAAACTGTTCTAGTTCCTTCCTGATCCAATTCAGATTGTGCTTAATACTGCTTACAGAAATTCCCGTCATGTCAGACAGTGTTGCCGTTGTCACATAGCCCTCTGTATCCAGCAGGCAACGAATAACTTTCTCGCATATTTTATCCATTATCATCAATCCTTTCAAAGATGATTTCATTCTATCAATTACTTTTACTTTTTGCAAGAACTAACCCTATAAATCCATTTCTTCCGGAGCTCATATTATCCCTACTTGATATATTTACATGAATAAGCTAAAATATTATCTACGAAATTGCAGAGGAAATTTAAACGATCATCAATCAAGAGTTGGGTGATATGAATTTGTTATAACAGCCGGTTCAGAACATAACTTGACAATTTAT